>Ga0208041_1000038_pt1 | contig 188300 bp, 162 predicted proteins | sample AD_SCU002_MetaG_FD_184453 | JGI IMG/M metagenome (GOLD analysis project Ga0208041, IMG submission 184453) | Active sludge microbial communities of municipal wastewater-treating anaerobic digesters from China - AD_SCU002_MetaG (SPAdes) (version 2) | ecosystem: Engineered > Bioreactor >... | reverse complement strand
GCCCTACCCACCAACTCGGCTCTTAGGAAGGATTCTTCGCAGAACTTGCTCATAGTGTCAGCAACTTTCCAATCATTACAGTTAAAAATAAAGAATACTCCAAACTATGAGAAGTGTTTTTATCGAAAAACTTATGGGGCTTTAAAACAAAAAAGCCGGCATCTCTGCCGGCTAGAAGAGGAACTATTGTTATTTGTTCAGTTGCTTTATGGCTTTAGTCCGATCTATACTTGTATGAGTAATCGAGATTTTGGAGTTAACCATTTTTTCGATGCTAGCAATATCTTTTTTCCTGAAATGTTCTGGTTCATTTTTATCCCAAACCAATTCTAAATCTCTGCCATCGAGAGATACTGAAAGTAATTTGTTTTTATATTGCTTGCTTATGAGATCAATAATACTTTCAATAATCTTTACATTCTTCTTTTTCCCAACGATTAAAACTTTATTGTATTCATAAACATTATCAATTGCATCCTCTTTTTCTTTTTGTAATTCATCATTACTACTAAGAAGAGATTTACTTTTTTTCATAGTCTTACCTTTCAGTTTAAATACATAAAATGTGAATTATTTATTTCTTCTGATGAGTTATGCACCGCATCAGTAGCTTTTCTTACCAGCTTAAGTATCTGAACACTGAATACGTCCGCTATTTGAACAGAGTACTGAATCAGAAAACATTGTTTGTCTGAATAAGTCGTTTCAACAATTAGATCAAATACATCAAACTGTCTACTTCTAAGCATCTCTTTTCTTTCTTCATAGTATCCGTACATCGCTAAATCACCGCTCCACCTATCGATTTCACTACTTTCTTCGAATCTTATCTGAAATTCCTGTTTATCGATTCTTTCCAGAATCACTTTTACATTTACTAATTCTGGTTCTTTGTATAATGTTTCATCCTGAATGATGAATTTGATACCCATCGGAAGAATTTTTTCACTGATTCTTTGAAGCTCGTTTTTTCTAAGGTAGAATTGAGTCCTGCTATCCGATTCAAGAACTATCTTCTTGAATTTAAGCTGGTATAAATCTGTTAGAGAATCAAACCTTGGTTTTGATACTCTGCTTTTAATCTGTTGTACCATTGATTCTTTCCCGTTTGAATAGTGATAGGGAAAGCGGGCCGTAGCCCGCCTGTTATTGGGTGATTATGATTCAGAGGTATTTAATTTATCAAGTACCCTTTCCAGCACTTTCTGCTCAAGTTGAGAAGACTTACTGAGTTTTTTCGATACTGTTTTAACTTCCTGGGACAAGAAGGATTTTAAGGATTCATACGCTTTAACAGTCTTCCCTTCTTTAACCTGTTGCTCAATCTTAGAAACTAAATCTTTACTACCATTCTTAGATGCCTTATCCAGTTCCTTATCAATTCTCTTCACTAATTCAGATTCCTTTAAGTACGCTTTCTTCTTGTTTAATTTATTTCTGTTTGTTGATCGTTTTGCTGATGCCAAGATTAAAATATCATTATCTATTTTCTTTATTTCCTGCTCTACATCAAATTTTTCTAATTTTTTCTCTTCAATTACCGCCTTAATAATCTCTTTATCAGTTATATCTAAGGTTACGTGTTTTACTTTTTCAGTGTCATCACCAAGCGGAACTATTAAATATCCTCGATCCAGATCAGCTTTTTTGTCAGCTATTTCTTTATTAAGCCTCTCTTCTTTCTGTTTTTTTTGGTCTCTAGTTCTTTTAAAATTAGCAATTATTTTGTTGTCCTTTCTGTAGTGTCTTCTTCCTGAACCATTTTTTGTTTCTGCATTTTCAGGTTGTGTGCTCTCTCCAGAATTATTCTGAAGGTTTTCATTGTTTCGCTCTCCATTAGTTGGGTTGAGTTCTTCTGGGTTTGCAATTACGTCTGTCATTGTAGTGACCTTTCAAATTTTGTTGAAAAAATTATTTAATAGTTTTTCACAATTTTTATATAGAGCCCCGGTAGACTCTCTGGTCTTGTGAAACCAGGCTGATCAGTATGTCAAAGAACATTTTCTGATCGGCCTTAGGCATTGATTATACCAGAGTGGTTTTATTTGATTCTAGAATGAATTCGAAGTTTTTAGGTTTGGAAATAAAAAAATCCTTTGAAGTTGTTCAAAGGATTTTGAAGATGTTCAAAATATGTTGTGGATGTTTATGAAAATTTCTTTTTTATCTCTTCGTACTTAAGATATTGTTTGTAAAGTGTGGAGTCTGTTCGTCTGTCACCGCTGATTCCAAGTATTTTCATCGCATCATCATACTTTTTACTTTGATTCATATGAGGGTTATAATCTTCCATATAAATCTTAGCAACAACAGGTTCTAAAAAATCACTAATATATTTTCCACTGTTTGCTTCCCAGGTTTCAAGGAAGTTTTTTATGGTAGATTCAAATCCGGCAAAATCTTTAGGCGAACCAACAGACATCTCACCAGGAGAATTCTTTTCTATCATCTCTAAAGTTAAAATTCTCAAATTATTTCTACTGCAATCACTAAATCTCTGTAATAAGTAGTATATCAATTGTCTTGCGTTTTGAGGCCAGGAGCAATTAAGTAAATATTCAAACGCTCCCATATCAAGACTAACCTGGTTTTTGTTTTTATTATTGTACTCGTTAATAACTGTATCAATTAACAGCGGTATGTCTTCTCTTCTGTCTCTGAGGGGTGGAATATGAATTATCCTACCAGCTACCCTTGAATATAAATCTGCTTCAAATTCTCCTTTGGACGCTAATAACTTCAAGTCCTTGTTTGTGCCCACTAATATTCTAACATCGGCAATTTTAAATTTTTCACTTCCAAGCGGGTAATACTTTTTTGTATCGATGAATGTCATCAGATGATACCTTATTTCTTTTGGAGCTTTATCAATTTCATCAATAAACAAAGTACCACCATCTGCCTCTCTCATCATTCCTTTAAGCTCTTTAACAGAACCTGTATAAGAACCCTTTTCAGCACCGAACAAATTTGGATAAAGATTTGTTTCATTTAGACCCGCGCAGTTTACAGTTACAAATTTGCTATTCTTTCTTTTACTTATACTATGGATCTTCTCTGCCAGGAAACTTTTTCCAACTCCGATTTCACCATAAAATAAAATCGGGGTATTTTCTTCATCAATTGCATATGCTAAAGCAGCTAAATCCTCTTTGTACGCTTCGTCGTTTGTTTTTGCGATAGCAATTAGCTCATTCTCCCTTTTCTTTATAATCGGATCAATGACATCTGTATTATCAGCTAAGCCTGCAGGTGATATTTTGGAAGTTGAAAGCCAGGCATAGTTTTGACTACTGCTAAGTATACTACTTAGTGTCTGTCCCCCTTTTCCCTTTTTACTTTTTCTCTTTGACTTAAGAAATCCTTGTAACGTTTTCTTTAAACTCTTTAATCCGATATATTCTGATCGTGATTTTTCATCGCTCAGATTAAAACTTCTACTTAATTCAACATCAATTTCTATTAGAGCTTCATTCAAATAACCATCTTTAATAAATTTTTTTATTTTTTCCATATGTTTTGATAACTCCACTAAAATTTGCAATACAAGATTAAGTTTATTGAAACAAAATTAGCCCTGAATTAAAGATTTTTAAAGGATATCCAATAAAATTTTATTTTTTTGAAAAGCCAAATCATTTATTTTCAATCACATACAGACAATAACTTTTCGCTTGCTTTTAAATTGTAACTAGTCTGTGTTTCTTCTTCTTTTGATTTGGCTTCGCTTTACCTTTTCTCTGCTTTTGTCTTATCTATTGTTTGCTTTCCTCATATCTCTTGTCTGCTTTTTCATTGTTTCCCCGGTTAATTCAAGTTGCTTTGGGTATAAGAATGATATACAAACTAATTAGGAGTTACTATGTCTTTTACTATTGGCTGCGATCCTGAGTTGATCTGTCATCGCAACGGTCAGTTTGTTCCTGCTCATAATTATTTCAAATCTAATTCTTCATTCGGTCTAGATGGCTGCGAATCCACAGCTGAAATCCGCCCAGGTTTTTCTGAATCTCCTGTTGATCTAACTGCGAAGATCTACCAGATACTAGACTACGGTCACGATAAAGCACCTGATCTTGAATTTATTTCTGGCCACTATGTTAATGATTATTCTATAGGGGGACACACACACATTTCAATCGATCCAATACCTGAAGTAATTGATGGACTCGATATTGTTCTTGGAAGTTTATCTAACTGCATTGATGATAAAGTGCAGAGACAGAAAAGAGAACGATCAGGTTACGGAAAGAAAGGTGCTTACAGAAGAAAGAGTTACGGATTTGAATATCGAACGCCTGGTTCGTTTTTGCTTTCACCTTCAGTTACACTAGTTCATCTCACACTTTCAAAGCTTGCTGTTGTTGGAGTTCTTGAAGATAAAATAGATTTCAATGAACTTAAGAACAGACAGCATTCCTGTACTTTTCTTAAATCACTAAAACATTCTTTGCATACTATTCCAGATGACTGTAAAGAAGGACTTAAAGAACTTGATACTCTTCTTGGCAAAAGATTAAACTGGAACCAGGACATACTACCAAACTGGGGTTTAAGGAGGGCTGCCTGATATGCATTGTCATAATTGTGAAGACGAACTTCACGACGATGAAGTAAGATGGGCGTTCGAGGAGCCCTATTGTGAAGATTGCTTCGATAATATGTTCAATTACTGCTGCAGGTGTGATTCAGTTATTTACAGAGAATCAGCACACTACAATGATGACGGTGATCCTTATTGTGCCGATTGCTACGAAAGTGATTTTGATGATGATGCACCGGATAATCCTGATGTAAGTGACAGTGATAGAGAACTGGTAGTAAAACTTTCACGAAGCTGGCTGCAAGGTAAAGTTGAAACAAGAAGATCGATATTCATAAATGATAAAGATATTCTGCTTAAAACAATTAAGGATAAAGTTGGTTTAGTTGATAATCCGATTTATGTATTCGGACTAGTCGACAGAGATGAATATCAACTCTCAGCAAGCAGTGATCTTTTTGACAGAGTACAGAGTTATGTTCTCTTAAATGATATCAAAGTAACTGTTTTATCCAGTCCAGGATGCAACAGACTTGGAATATCATTATCACTTCGTAAGAACAACCAGCAACAAATTATTGAAATGATAAAGCAGATTACATCAGTTCAAGAATTAGATACTACCTAACCACCTACCCCAACAATCTACAATAACTAAAACGGAGTTTAATATGTGTGGAATAATGGGTTATTATTCCTTTGGGAAAACTATACCCGATAAAGAAAAAATAACAAATATGTTCAGTTTACTTGAGACCCGCGGCAGAGATGCTTGCGGGTTTGCTTTTATTGAGGACAATAATCTCATCGTTCATAAAAAACCGATTAAGTCATCAGAACTTATTAAAGAAGCAGATTGGGAAAGTCTTACTCTTCCACAAGTTATGATACTTCATACAAGAATGAAAACACAGGGAAGTGAAAAGAACAATGCAAACAATCACCCTCTTTTCTCAAAGAACGGAATAGCAATAGTTCATAATGGTATAATCTATAACGATAAAGAGATCTTTGGGAAGAAAGAAAGAGATGCAGAAGTCGATAGCGAAAGCATTCTGCATTTGCTCTCAATCAAAACCAAAGGTGATAGAATAAAAAGATTATTTGACAGAATTGAAGGGTCATTTGCAGTAGCTGTTATTGACAGGAATGATCCTGATAAACTGATTCTTATAAAGAAAGATAATCCAATCGATCTGTATTACGATTCCAAGAGTGACATTCTATACTTCTGCAGTGAAAGAGAAATAATGCAGCAGTCACTGAACATTGAATCAGTTACTCAAAGAGGATTTAACCTTGGAGAAAGGTCTTTTCATTTCTACGAGATGCAGAATAATTATGCACTCATCATAAACAAAGAAGGTGTTGAATCATATCAGAAATACTATCCTGCAAAAAGCAGATGGTTTGACAGACAGTTTCATTACCCCGTTACATCTGATTTCGATGAGATTATGATTGAATGTCCCTGGTGTTTTTGTCAGACGACCTACTATGATGGGAAGCTATTCAACAAATGTGAAGTATGCGGAATGGGGATAAATGAGGAGGATCTTTATGCCATATAGTCCTAAGATAAAACCAGAACTTGTAAGAGAACTCTACCTGCTCAAGCATTCAGATGAAAGAAAGACACCTATGACAAAATTAGTTAACGAAGCTGTTACACAGTACTTAGAAAGGAATAAAAAATATGGAACCCAAGAAATTGATCAAAATAGGAGTCAGGCTGACAGAAGCCATAATTGAAATATTAAAAGAAGAATTAAACGGAAAGGAATTGAAACGCAATGAGAATCAACAGAAAAAAGGTAACAGAAATCGCAAAGCTGGCAGGTAGGATAGTTCTGGAACTGGTGACAGTAGTAATAATCAGAAGTTTCAGAGGTAAACAATTATGGAAATGAATTTTCTCGATGAACTCTTGCAAGAAGTTGAGCAAAAGGAATTCGAAAGAGATGAAGCATATTTTGATTTACTTCTTCTGCAGATTAAACAGATCAATAATCAAATCTCTTACAATTTCTCTCAGGCAGAGAAAGAGTGTTCTATGATCAACAACTTTGTTCTGCAGAAAAACGCTCAGCTTCAGGAAAAAGTCAAATGGCTTGAATTAAAGCTGGAGGGTTTTATCAGGGAGCGAGGAGTAAAAAGCATTCCACTTACTAACGGTACTTTGAAAATGCACAAAAAACCTGATCGTGTTGAAGTGGACGATGTTGATCTGTTTCTAAAGAAAGCAAAACCTGAGATGCTTACAATTATTCCTGAACAGGTTAAGCCTGATCTGAACAAGATAAAGACTTACATCAAGACAAAACCAGTTCCTCCCGGAATTAAGGTAATTGAAGGCAAAGAAGAATTTTCATATAAACTAAGAGAAGAAAGTGAGGAAGAGAATGGCAGAACGAAAGAAACTGGAGTTAGAGCTGAACAAAACAGTAAGCTTAGAGTTGTTATTTGATGAACCAATTTCAGGACAGAGCAGGTATGGATCTTACTGGATGTACACACTTAAAGACCGGAACGGTGAGGAAGTCCTTTATTTTGCTCCTGAGGAAGTCAATGAACAAATTAAATCACTAAAGAAAGGTGACAGATTTGAGATCACAAAATACGCAGAGCAGAAAGGAACAAAGATTGTAACTCGATATGATATAAAAGTCGAAAGGAAAAATCTTGAAAGTCCTGCAAATGAACTGAATAAAAGTAATGGCGGTGATTACTTTTATGATTTAATGCTCGCCTCCTGCAGAGATGCAGTTAAAATTCAGAATGAACTTGGCGGATTGATGGATGCAAAATCTTTGGCTGTTACTTTGTTCATTGCGAGAAGTAAAATAAATGGAAACTCATTACAGTAATTTAAGGAGAGCTTGTCTCTCCTTTTATTTTCTTCACAGTAATAATTAAATTAGCATATATATTCTCAACATATCATTATCAGTGGGAAACTTATGAAAATACAAGTTCTGATTTCAAATGTGTTTGATATACCAGCCGACATACTCTTAGTACAGAGCAACATACACAAGCCCTGTGAAAAACCAACATCTCTTATGTCTCAGACATTCACACTTGCCGGTGATAAATTTAAGGAGAAATTTGATTTTGAAACTAAGGAAGGTCGACTTGCTTACGGTGATGTGCTCGTTATGAAACCCGAAAATCTTTCAGACAGATTTATGACTGTTTGTGTTGGATTTCCTGGTACCGGTAATCCTGAATCTTTTGACATTATGCTCAAGAATCTTTTTTCTTACGGATATGGATTAGCGGGAGAGATTAAAAGAAGAGTATCAATCTCTGCTCCACCTGTTGGAACTAATGTCGGAGGACTAACATTTGAAGAATTTATGAAAGGATTGAACGAAAGATTTTCAATGTTAAAAGAGACCGGTAATTACAGAAGATTCGAAACATTTAGTTTAGCAGCTAAGAATCAGGAGCAGAAGGAACTGCTTGAGGGTCTATTAGAATACCAAATTATTGAATAATTATAAGAGTGTAATAAATGATAAAAATTGTTGTCGGAAATATGTTTGATTATCCTTCCACTTATTTACTTGTTGGTTCTAATATTCGAGGGCATTGTGAAAGTAAAACTTCACTTATGTCTCAAGCTTTGCCTTATTTAAAAGATGAAGAATTGCTTGAGTATAAAGAAGACTCTAAAACAGTTTCAAAATATGGTGATGTACTTACATACTATATGAAAGATAACGCACCATTCACCGGTTTGTTAATAGGTTTTCCTGGAACAGGGCATCCAGAAAGCTTTGAACAAATGATAGTCAATACCATTGCTTCTGTAAATATATTAGGATTTATGGGAGCTGCTTCTGGTATAACAATGCCACTTGTTGGCCATAGTAAAACTGGACTAACTTTAGATGAGTGGGTTACAGGATTCAATAATGCAATTGCTAGACTAACAGAAAAACATACTAAAGGACAATTGTTTGTTGGGGATATTACTATTGTATGTAAAACTCAAGAACAGGCAAATTATCTTAATAAAACAATTTTGCCTTATCCTGAAGTATAAAAACCCAGGTAATCAAGAGCCTTCTGGCTCTTTATAGCTTAAAAATTTGAAACAAAAAAATTTACAAACCCATTTCTCTGTAGGAAATCACATAAACCTAAGAATAAATTTGAAGTAGATCTGATATTCGATATGAGGGTTGTTCTAGGTACTGTGTTCCTAAAGAAAATATAACTTCTCTGTATAGATCAGTATAATCTTAAAATCATATAATTAGCATTTTGATCTTATTGATATCTTCGACGTTCAGAATTTTTTGTTCTTTTAATTCAACTAATGATGTTAAAAAGTCTATCGAACTGCAAGATAATTTTTTATTGGCAAGAGTGTTTATTATTACGTCCTTTTTGCTCCTATATTCATCTTCACTGTATATCTGGAGAGCATATAATTTATATGTCTTCTTTAAGTCATCGATAAAATTATCAATTTTTATTTCTACCGTTGGTTGTAATTGTTCAGACCCTTTGACTTCCAGATGATTATCATAGTCGTTATTAACTTTTTCAATGTCAATCTTATAATTTATATCTTTTGCAATATTATAGGCATCAACCGCCGCTACAATTCCCCAGACCAATGCACCAATAATTGTAAACCATAATATAAGATCAATAATTAAAAATATTATGCCTCGACCAATTTTGCCACAATAAATTTGACCAACTCCTCCAATAAAAAGGGATAGTATTGCTGCTAACCAAGGCTCTTTTCTATTTAATGAATTTTCCATTTGTAATCACTTAATTAAAAATATTTTCAAATATGATTCGATTAAAAAACTCCCAGATCACTGAGAATAAAGAAAGATAGTATCTCTCTTAGGTTTTGTTAATTTCATTCAAACGAGTATAAATTTCTATCTCCTCTATATACCAATTGTATTCTTGATATTTGAGAGATCATCCTTTGATAAAATATTTTCGTTGCTAAGAGCTGACAATCCTAAGAGAAAATCTATTTTAGATTCAGTTAGATTTTTGTCGACTAACGATTCTATAAGAATTTTCTTATGATTCTCAAATTCTTTACCATCAATTATATTACTTTTATAAAGGTTAAAAAATTTCATAAGTTTATCCTTGAACTCATCTGAGGAGATATTGTCTTTTTGCTGCTTTTCCTTAATAGCAGATTTTGCTAGTACGCTTTCCTTAATATTAAGTGATTGTGAGTTGCTTTTTTGAACACTACGCCAAATAATAATAGCTACAATAATTATTGCTAAAATTATTGCCTTCATTTGTTACCTTTTATTGTAATTGTGATAATAAATCTTGTTTTTTACTTTCAAAATCAATCTCAGAAATTATTCCCGCATCTAATAATTTTTTAAGTTTTATCAATTCGCCATACGGATCTTGGCTAACAGAGTTTTTGGATATGGTAACTTTATCGTTTTCGATAAGTTCTCTGTATTTATCTAATAATAAAACTCTTTTTGTTTCGTAAATAATATTATTACAAGCCTCTTTATCATAACGGAATGTTAAAATAGGGACACTGGAAGAAATTAAAACTTTAGTATTTAACTTATCAACTGCTTGAAACCTTATTTCGATTTTCTGCCCGTAGGAGCGGAACATATTAAATTTCGTCATTGCAATAATAATATTCTGATTTTCAAAAGTTTCAGACGATTCAATAATTTTAATACTTTCGATTGCCTCCTGTACTGCCCTGAATAGGACTTTTATTGGTGCATTAAAAGTAAAATCAGTTGAATATGAAAATAAACCCATTGTGAACTCTAACTCTAAATATTTAGTTATTCAAGAAGAGTTTTCTTCAAGTTACATTATTTAATAATATTAAAAATAATTGATTGGACTCAAAAATAACAACAAACTCGGAAGCATTTTTTATGACGATTACAATTATGATTAATTTGCTGTTTATTTCAGGTTAAATAAAAAAATCTCTATCTTTCTTGAGATGTTATTCCTGAGAAAACTATTGGAAAGTATGAAAAAGCGGATTTATAATACTTTTCTAAATATTTGCGAAATATTATCGCTAATTCGCCCATCAGTATTGCATATATTTTTACCAAGCCGTCATCTCTTTAAGAACAATATTATTAAAAGGAAAATATTATGAAAACAAGATTGTTAACCTGTTTTATAGTTCTTATATTGTTTTCTCTTGCTAATAATGCTCAAACTGTTCAATATATGGGTAAAACCTATAATACTATAAAAATTGGAAATCAAATTTGGCTTAAAGAAAACTTGAATGTTGGAAAGCTGATTGATGGAAATAATTCACAAAAGAATAATAATATTCTAGAAAAATATTGTTACAATGATCTCGAGTCTAACTGTGATAAATATGGTGGATTATATCAGTGGAATGAAGCAATGCAGTATGTGACCATTGAGGGAGCTCAAGGAATTTGTCCAGATGGGTGGCATATCCCCACTGCTACAGAATTTCAAACTCTAGCAACAGTTGTAACCAATGACGGTAATGCACTAAAGTCGATTGGTCAAGGAACTGGTGAAGGAAGTGGAACAGACATAAGCGGTTTCTCGGCATTGTTGGGTGGCGGATTTGAAAATTCAGGGTTAGATTATTATGCTAATTTTTTGACTTCATCAGAGTTCAACAGGGCTCTTACTTACTATCTATACCTGATAGCAGTCAATGGGAGTATTAACTTGAGTAATCATGTTAAGTCAGATAAGTTTTGTGTTCGCTGTATAAAGGACAAGGTTGAAACCTTCAAAGAAACAAAACAAATAGATACTGACTCTGAAGAGAAACAAACTATTTACTCTTTAGAGGGGGCAATTAGCAAAATCAAAAAATGGTTAAGTAATGATCTAAATGACGTAAGTGTTGATGCAATTTTTGAATTTACATCCCGATTTACAAAATACTCTAACAAATTATCCGCCCTTCACAAAAAGGCCAATAATAAATACTCTAACTCAAAAGAGCAGATTAAGAAAAAAATCAAGTCTCAAAGTGGAATCGATGCAGCTACAATTTATTTTGATTTTGCAGAAAATCCATATGCAGCAGAAAATAAGTACCTAAACAAATATTATCAGATTGAGGGTGTTATTTCAGATATTAATAAAGATAATTATGGCAATTGGTATTTATTACTTCACGCTAGATTTAAATGCATTTTCCCTAATTCGCGAAAGGCTCAGCTAAATGATTTGGGACTGGGCTATATGTGTGTTGTCAAAGGAAAGATCAGTAACTATGTATCAATGGGAGGAGTCGATAAAGTAATTGTTTTATCTGATTGTGAAATTGTAGAGCAAAAAGAATTTTCCTCAGAAAAAAATTCCATATGGAAGAGCTTGGAGAATTATTTAAAATCGTATGCAGATATATTAAACGAGCTTGTATTAGAAAAATATAAAAAGCTGAATATTGATCCTGAACCTATAGGTACACCACCCATTGATCCAGCTCCAGAGATTGAAGAATTTTCTAATGAAGCTATGGAATTTACAGAATACACTTTAAGGCCCGAACCGATTGGCGGTTGGGAAGTAATACAGAATAATATAATCTATCCCCAAAATGCAAAAAGGAATGGAATTGAAGGTTTAGTTTATGTGAATACTTACATAAATACGGACGGAACAGTAGCGTACGCTGTGGCAAGATCAAAAGATTCAGATGGTCTTGATCAAGCCGCGATAGATGCTGTAAAAAAAACTAAATTTTTCCCGCTTGGAAAAAGGAATGGAAGACCTATAAAAGCTATTTGGGTAATTCCTGTTAATTTTAAGTTAGAGTGATTGAAAATATACTTGATTTACCGAGAGAACAGCCTTTGAATTCAGAATGTTTTTAATCCTTTCAAGTTTAAGTATATTCACTACGTTTGAGCAGTGTGGAATTTTTTATTCGTGAAATCTGAGAATTGGGGGGGGTATGAAAAGGACCCGATGGGACCCAGCAAGATTTAAGTAACAATTGATTATTCATTTCTCAATAATTAATTTTCTTTAGATTGTTTTTCGTTATTTATAAAAGGCATCATATGTACGACAAACCTTTAGGTTTTGAATACCAACCTGATTATGAAGGCTCTTGCGGCGCATACGCATTGGGTCACGCACTGAATCTAGTTGCCATCACAGGTGAGATTGACAATTTTAAGAATTCATCGAACTACACCTCCATTACAAGATCTGTAAAAAAGAATTTAAAGTGGTATAACTTCTTAAATAGAAATACCTACCAAAAAATTTCTTCTGATGTGGGAACCAGTGAGAGAGGAATTTTAAGCGGAATTAAAAAAGCTAAATGCACATCAGTATTGATTGATAATTATTCAGAAACCGAATCACAAAAATTATTAGATGAGTATCTGGATAATGGATCACCTGTCATCTTATATGCTAATTGGGACAAGAATGAAGAAGATGATGGTCACTGGTATGTTTGCGCAGGGAAATCAGGGGACAAATATATTATTATTGATTCAGCCCCTTTGTTAGCGAGTAAAGGTGTTATCTCACTTTACGCTTGGATAGAAATATCACGTAGATCTATAGTTTTTGACGAAGACTCTAGCTATTTCCAGTTGTATGGATTTGCAGTACAACCAAAAGACAATATTTCTGCCGTACCACATTTGCATAAAGTACTTCCTCAATTATTCAGAGACGAGCCACTCAGGGAATGGTGGGGATATTATCTTGAAGATCTTCGATATATTTTTGATAAAACCGAAACGGTAGATAATGTGATCAGCTCGAAAGATTTCTTCACTAAATATAGTCGGACATTTATCGAAAATGTTTCTTTCTGGAATCCGGATGTTGAGAAATCTAGGATACAAAAAGAGTTAAACAATTACTCGCTAGTAGCCGAGACTTATAATTTTGCACTCAGCAAATCAAGAATGGATGAAGCTCTTATTAGTTTTACTGTTGCATTAACTACTGCTTCGCAAGTAGAGTAAATAAATTTTAAGATTAGGGGAGCTATATCGCTCCCCTGATTAACATATCATTCCCTCCCATAGAAATTTGTAATATCAAACCATAACTCTTTTTTCTTTCCGTTTAGGGCATAGCTTATTTCCATAACATCATATTTTTTATCACCATCATCAACAAATGTCTGAGATTCGATTTCAAAACTTCCATACTTTCGCTCCATATAATTGTACTCAGCATCTACTCCTTCCCATTCAGTATAGACGCCGTGTATGATGATCGCTTTTTCTTTGCTTGATCCGTTCCCGCCCTTAAATTGTATCATTTATATTTTCTCCTGGTTTCACATTAGCAGCTGTGTAGCTTTGTGTTCTTGCTTCATCAAAATGATTTTTGGGTTTTTTATGTTGAGCAAGCAGCTTGTTAAAAACTATGTCAGCTCGATCTTTAGATTTTTTGCTAGTTAAGCTTTCCAAAATTGGTTTGTTATTATTATTCAATTAAATACCTCTATTTCAATTTAAGTAGTATCCCACGCCGCGTAAGCAGAGTGGGATTTTACATATAAGTATATATAAGATATATAAGTAAAATTAAGTCATTGTATTTAAAGGACTTACAGGTACAAAATGGCACCAAAAGATTACTTTTTGTCACCAAAAGATTACTTTTTCTCCATTTTTGTCACCAAAAGATTACTTTTTATCTCTGAGTCAAGCAGCTTAATGTCCTTCTTTACATAAAGATGAACTACCTGATCCTGAATACGAGAAGTCTTAAGATCTTTTAATGTGCTAATATCAGGAACTACCCGGTCGATTATTTGAGTTTCTTCCAGAGCAGATAGAAAAGCCTGGGTGTTTCTATCATCACGACTGTAGTTAAGTTTCATTATTTCCATCAATGTTGAAATCTTCTGAGCGATCACTTTATGAGTTGATGTATTTAGTTTACTATTACCTAATTGTGTCATTAGAAAAGTAGCCAATAAATAAGCACCCTGCGAATAATCCTTTGATAAAGGGAGTAAGGTAGTAGGGTAATCTATATAAAGTCTCTCAAAAGCATTTGCTGGCAAAGTAGATTTATCTCGAGTTAATACATATACAATTGTTCCAACAAATTTTTTATTTATATCCATTATGTATGATTTGGGATTTATTTCAAGATCATAAATGAAATTCCCTGTTTTAATAATTCTAGGTTTAATGGAACTAGCATTAGTAAATTCCATTAACTCATACTCAAGCCATCTCAGAGAAAACAATACATCTTTGATATCTCCATAAATTTGTTTACTCGCCGAAGAATATCCCAGGTATTCAAGTATTTTTTCTTTGGGTATTTCAAGATCTGTCCATTTTCTCTGAGAATAAACTTCGGATAATATTACCATCGCTATCCTGTGGCCAAGCTTGTTCAGACTTACTCTTTGCAGATCATCTTTAAGACTTCCATTATATCTGCTCAAGGTAAACTTGATCAAGTAATTTCCATAATCACGAACAACGAAATCGTCAGTTCTGTATTCACCAATTTGTGTAAGATATTCTCTTTCCTGCTCGGTTGTAAGATCAGTAACACCGAGATCGAGTTTAAGCTGATTAAGAAGATCTGCCCTCTCGGGCAGACCATCATACTTTGCAAATATTCCTTTATTTATAAATACCGGTAATAGTTCTGTAATTGTAGTCCTATCGATTTTTACTATTGGAAATTGTGAGTTCATTATTCATTCTCGCCTCCAAGCTCAATGTCTTCATCATATGAATTTACAATCTTTTCCATTGGCACATAGTTAATTGCTTCTCGAATTGTTCCTGTGGGTCTATCGAAAATCAGATATTGCTCACCCTTGAAATCAGATAGTTTATTCTTCGCAAAATCAAGAGTTAAGGTATCGATATTAGTCAGCGGCTGAGATGATATTTGCGATAACAGCCAGACAACATTTGCATTATAAGCGTACTTTCCTGTTTCCATCAGATCGTGAAGCGTTGGTTTTGTTTTCTTGCCTTCATTCTTCATTTTCTTTCTTAGCTCACCAGTTGAAAGCAATGGTATTCTAAAAGTATCAACAATCTCTTTCACTTTCTGAGCCCTTTCAATATTCTCTATTCTTATTCCCTGGTTACTGTTAGCATTTACCTCAAGATTGTATAAACCATCTATGAAGACAACTAATTTTGTGATATTTGAATAATCCGTAATTGCAGATTGAAGTTGATCAATGTGTGTCAGGTCTCCAAGATCCTTAACAATAAGTCTATTGTTATCTACAAGATCAAGAAATTTATCTCTGGCACCGGCAATCTTATGATAATTTACCGGGTCAATCTTTGGTTTCTGGATTTTGTTAATGTGAAGCTGAGATAAAATGCTTAAGAATCTATAAGCTGTATATCTTCTTGAATCATCTAGCGAGAAATACATTACTGACACATCTGAATTAGTATCCAACAAATCAAGCGCGAGATTAGTAAATATAGCTGTCTTACCAATGTTGGATTCGGCAGCTAAATGATAGAACCCTGGCTGTATACCATCTGTATATTCAGAAAGCTGTTTGAATTTAGTTAATGGAAATCCAAGTGGCTTATTAGGGTCACGCTTATCATCTAGCTTAAATCTTTCTCTAAGTTCTGAAGCGAAATCTAAACGATCAATAATTTTTCTGGGTTCTTTTCCAATTTCAGGATAAACATAGCCATAACCTTTGGCTATTTCGAATAGCGTGGCAAGAGTAATCTTTCCTTTTCTTTTCTTGAGAAAATTATCGAACTTGCTGTTAATCTCATCAAGGGCATCATTGTAATTAGGATTATCACTCATCTCGATAAAATATTTTCTTCCCTCTTCACCAAGATTGGCCAGAGCAAATCCACAATTCATCCAATCTTCGTAATTGTCAATTTTACCTTTTAAGAACTCAACAACTGAAGGAACAAATTTGGTCTCTTCTTCACCTATCTTTTTCAAGTTTAACTTTAATTCTTTTTTCTCAAGCGTTGGAATCCAGCTTGTATCCAGTGGTTCGGCATTAGGATTAACATATAAGTCGGGATCATAACTGTAAAATATTTCTCTGGCTGCATCGGATGTGTTCGTATCGGAAACGAATCCATATCGGCTATCCAATCCCTCCTGAATTTTATCATAAATCCAACTGTATTCTTCTCCATTTGAAATAGATCGGTCAAGCTTATATAAAACTTTCCTGTTATTACTTGGTGACTTAAAGAAAGCAAAAACATTTTTATCTGCTTTTAGTTTCTGGTCCAACTCTTCTGCTTTTCCATCAAGATGATCAAAATCAATAGACATAAACTGGGTGCTAATTAGATTATCTGAATCTCGATAGTTGTTTTCAAATGTTGCGAGAACGAAGTAAGGTAAGGTCGTTTTTTTCAATAACTTTCTTTTTTCTACATCTGATTCATCCCTGAAGTTATCAATAAGTTCCTGAAGGTGTTTATCAGATCTTATTCGATTAAAGACTTCTTCAAGTGAGGTGTGTTCAAGTTCTGGATTAACTGCTTTATCTGAATATGATACCGTTATTTTATCTAATTCATTTAATAATTTATTTTCCTGCATATTTGTGAAATGATTTTTAATATCTGGAATGCCCTCTCATTGAAAGAGCATTCCTATAAATTTTATTTTGCAGGTTTTCAATTATCAAGTAGTAATGTCGTGGGGTATTATAAGTTGTCCATAATTAGAATAAAGATTTCGGCAAAGCCCTTGTCAATATCCTAAAGTTTTTTTGATTTCAATATTACAGTTTGTGGTTCGCCACAGCACTCACAATAATCGACACTGCTTACTTTTACTTTCTTCAATGGACTAAAAACAAATGCAAATGGAGCTGAGTGATCTGGGTGCCTGCCTATGAAGTGAATTCTTCCTATATAAACTGAATATATTGTTTTGTTAGAATAATCCTTATAAAAAATATATGCGCAGAGTCCATCGTCCTCTAACTCTCTTATTGTATTGTAAATAATCTCTTCTCCGTTGTTCATATCTTCTGCTAAATGTTTATAGCATTTGCACTCTGCTAAGTTAGACCAACCTAAAACCGGGATAATTTTACTCTCTAATTCAATTTTCATAATCGTATGTATGATTTCAATTTATATATAGCGCTAGGGCTATTAAAAACAAGGTTTTCTGTTCCGGGTGTTATCGGTTGGCTATTTCGAAATGTTGTCCTATACTTTTAATATGAACATTTCTCTGATTAGGGTCAAGTTTTTTAGATAAAAAAATAAAAAAAAGTTTTATCTCAGAGGTGATGGTTCTTAAGCCCTATTTATACCCCTCGTTTTGGGCCACTTAAAACTTTCAGTTCAGAGCCATTGAAATCTTACTTATTTTAGATTTTGTGGGAGACCAGACTAATCCAGTCTCTCCACAGCATTCCGCAGATCATCACTTCTAAGATGCGCATAGATCTGAGTGGTTTTAATATCCGCGTGCCCCAAGAGCTTGCTCACTTCATAAATTGAAACCCCTTTTTGCACAAGCCAGGATGCGAAGGTATGTCGCAAACAATGAAATGTTAGCTTAGGATTAAGTTCAGCTGCTACAACATACTTGCGAAATTTATCCTGAAGATTATCCTGCAGAATCCTCTGCCCATTCAGCGTGAAAATAAGTTCATTGTTAACGGGACTTGGACTCGAAACTCGACTCGAAACTATGGCAAGCGCTCTGTTGTTCAATGGCATATTGCGGATCTTTCGAGACTTGGTAGTATGGTAATGATTATCAAGAATGATCAGTTTATCCTGCTTGTTAAACTGTCTCTTGTGAAGATTAAGAATTTCCATCTGTCTCAGGCCAGTATTCACAGCAAACTCAACCAGATCTTTCCAGTCCTGATTATCAATTACTTTCAACAGCGAATCAAACTCCTCTCGAGTGAAGAATAATGGTAGTCTTTCAGGTGGTTTAATTCTCTTAATATTCTTAGCTGGATTACTTTGAAGAAAACCATAAGCTACCGCCTTGCTGAACATTGCTTTGATGTTAATTAAATGTCTTCTTCCCGTATGCAAAGATTTCTTTCTTATTTTCATTTGAATAAATTCTTCTATGTTCCTTTGTGTAAACTCAGTCAGTAATATATTTCCAAAATATTCTTCCATTTCATTAAAAGTGCTTTTGTAATCCAGAGTAGTCTTCCAGGAATGGTAACTTTCGGAGTGCTTGAGAAATTTCCATCGGAATTGTTTGAGTGTCAAATCATTAGCAACAATGTTTTTATTGTTGCTTATCAACTTATCAAAGTTTGATATTGCTTTAAGTGCTTCTGATTTAACTTTGGTTTTTGTGGTTATGCTTTTTCTTTTACCATTGAGATCAATGTAATAGATGTAGTAGTAACCATTTTTGTGCCTGGATAGATAAAGTTTTTTCATCTGACCTCTTGATGTTTAACATCATTCAGAGGTAGTTAGAAGTGTTAAAAAGTTCTGAAAGAATTTCTGAAACATTTTTCAGAAATCGACCTTTAAGAGCAAATTTCTGAAAGGCTAAGTAATAGACAGGACATAAAAAAAGTGCAAAAACTATTCATTTTTGCACTTATCTAGTAGCGGGGGCAGGACTTGAACCTACAACCTTCGGGTTATGAGCCCGACGAGCTACCAATTGCTCCACCCCGCGATCATTATTTCTTTAAATATTTAGAACTTACTCAGTTTCAAAATTCAGTGCACAAATATAGTTAATCAGGTCAGTGTATGCAAATTACTTTACTTAACCATCAATATTATTAAAGCTTGATGCAATTCCATCTAATGTCTGCGAACGAACGTGTATTTCATTCAGTTTCTGGATAAGACTAAGGATAACTTTTCGTTTATCTTCGACCAATCCTGATATAAATGAATTTACTTCAGGGATATTGCATTCGTCCAGTGTGCTTTCATAATATCTTACCATCGCTGTTTCTCTGCGCAATGCTTCATTTAAAGTTGCACAAGTGTTTTTACAGGCGTGCTGGCATTTTATATCCAACTCAGTCATAACTTCCTCAAATAATTATTAATAATTATACTGAAACCTGATCAGCAAGTTTTGCTAATTCTCTTCCGCGTGACAATGCCTGTTCATTAACAGGTATCAGGTTATGTCTTCGTGCAGGTAATGCTTCTTTCAGGGCTTCAAGTATTGTTTCGTTTTTTAATATAGGACGTTTTTCTAAAAACGCACCAACCATAAACATATTTGCAACTTGTTTTACTTCAAGTTTATTTGCTTCTTCAATACCTGAAATACAAATAATATCAATATCAGTTCTTGCAGGAGGTTTAACGGCTGTTGATTGTTCATAAATTAGTAAACCACCGGGCTTTACAGAATTTTCAAATTTATCTATTGACGGCTGATTTAATAATATTGCAGTATCAAACCTGGTTACAATTGGTGAACTGATTCTTGAATCAGAAACAATTACAATACAATTTGCAGTACCGCCTCTCATTTCAGGACCGTATGAAGGCATCCAGCTGACTTCTTTTCCTTCTATCATACCTGCATAAGCAATTAATCTGCCCATAGAAAGCACACCTTGTCCTCCAAATCCGGCAAAAATTATTTCATGTTCTTTTGTCATTTCTAAAATTCCTTTTTTATTTCAATTTAATTTTTTGGGACTTTAAGGTCACCGAGCGGATAGTAAGGAAACATTACTTCTTCAAGATATTTTATTGTTTCAACAGGTGTCATCTTCCAGCCGGAGGGACAGTTTGAAACAACTTCGATAAAGCAAGTTCCTTTTTTCTGCTGCTGATATTCAAAAGATTTTGTAATTGCTTTTTTAAGTTTTCTTACAGCGTTCGGATTATGAGCAGATTGCCTTGTAACATAATATGTAGCAGGTAATTGTGCAATCAACTCTGTTATTTTTAACGGATAGCCAGCCATTGCAATATCTCTGCCATAAGGTGATGTTGAAGTAACCATACCCGGTAAAGAAGTCGGAGCCATTTGTCCGCCGGTCATTCCATAAATTCCGTTGTTGATAAAAACTACAAGTATGTTCTCTCCCCGGTTTGCAGTGTGAATTGTTTCTGCGGTACCGATAGCTGCAAGATCACCATCTCCTTGATAGGAGAATACAAGTTTATCAGGCATAACCCTTTTAATACCAGTTGCAACAGCACCAGCCCTGCCGTGAGCAGCTTCCTGCATGTCAATATTCATATAATGATATGCAAATACAGAACAGCCAACAGGAGCTACACCGATTGTTTGTTCCTGAATGTTCATTTCTGCAACTACCTCCATCAGAACATTATGAACAACACTGTGTGAACAACCCGGGCAGTAATGATATGGAACATCAGTAAGAGTTTCGGGTCTGCGATAAACTTGTTCTAATTCAATTCCATCATCAAGTAATAATTTTTCATTCATTTATATAACCTCTTCTTAAAAGTAATTTATTTAATTAATATCATTTTCTTAGCAGAAACAAATTCTCCAGACTGAATACTATATATGTAAATACCACTGGTTAAATCACTTGCATTGAATTCTACTTCATAATTGCCTGCAGATTTTATTTCATTTATAAGAGTTCTTATTTCTTCACCAAGAGAATTAAATATTTTCAAAGATACTTTTCCATCATCTTTTAATGAATACTTTATTGTTGTGCTTGGGTTGAAAGGATTTGGGTAATTATCATATAATTTATTTTCTGTTGGAACGATTGGCAGATCATTAAGTTTTGCAAGATAATTTTGTTTTGATAGGAAAGTTGTATCAGTTTCATACCTGCCGACTGTTTTTAGAATATATGCCCTATTTCCGCTGTTCGTGTTTGTGCTGAAACTTAAATCTATGCGTTGAGTTGGAAACATCTCTGCATAGTTTTGATCAATTCCTGTCAGTTTAGATTTTATATCTCCATTAACATTGTGAACTGCTGTGACTAAAGGTAATTCCCTGGTTCTTGCTGTTCTTAAGTCTGTTACAAATACAAAGTAATCTAAAGTTAGTTCTTTGTTTATTGCAATTTGAATTGTACCTGTTGGTAGATTTTTTAATCTTTTACTAATTATACTTTTATTTGGTCTTAAGAAAAAATTAGTTATAGGAAATTTTTCTGTTATAACTTCTTCAACATTTGTGTCACTATGTTTATGAGTAATTACATTCATTAACATAGAAGGACGATCTTTTGCAATCGGTGGTTCTTCACCACCAAGGACGACATCGCTCTCTGATTGTATTGATTGAGCAGTTCTGGTAATAGTAAGGACGTCACCTTCAATAAGATTAACTGTAACGGAATCCATCGAGAGAAGATTTTCTGTAATATCTAAAGTGTCGTTAAGCACTATCTTTGCAGATAATATTCCCTTAAAATTAATTACCTGACCTTCATCATTTACAACGATCATCTCATCAGGATTAGCCCTCGCTTCAAATAACGAGATATTATCAAACCAGGTATGTTCAGTCTGCGGCTCGTAGATTGTTAGATTTATTTTATTATTGATTGCAGTCAGTGGTGTGTTTATTAAATAATAGTCTGTTACATCTTTATCAGGATTACTAATTGAATTAACAATCAAAGTATTTTCATAAACAAGGTTGCCGTTCTGTTCAACTGCAAGGGTAGGACAGCCACCGCAATTACCGGGTGTTATTGTTCTAGTTAATATACTAGAACCTTTAATATTAGTTACACTACACTTCAGGGTGGGTATATTTCCTAATAAACTTTCTAATTTATTAGTTGTATTTGGGATAAAAACTTTGCAATAATTTGCACCTTCACCAAAAGTCTGAAACCCATAACTAACAGGGAAATCAATTTTTGTCCAATAATACTTTAAATCGCCATATCCTTGTGAAAGATTGCATGTAATGGTTGCCCAAGAACCTTGACAAATAGGGTTTGGATTAGAAGTTAAACTTGAAATAATAGGAGCCGTTATTAAAGAATTACCAGTTAAAGTTATTTTCCCTCCAACTGATTTTCTTTGAGAGGCTGGGATTGTAGCTCTTGGCCAATATGCGGTTTGGCCAGTACCATCAACATAGCATGTTGTTCCCAAACATGGCCAGGAAACAACGTATGGGTCATACTGTTCGATAAAGGACGGTATATCATCATAGTAATAAGAAAAATCCATACACAAAGAATTAGCTTGAGCAAGAAAACCTAGAGCAAAAAAGTCAGCATGAGTGTAATTATAAATCTGCCCATTAGGGTTGTATTGTTTTGCTCCATTATCAAGAACATTATTTGAACTAAAACCCTGTCCCAAAATAGGATATATTGGTCCACCATCAGTATCAACTTCATAAACATAATTACCAACTGCATTAGAATAGTGCGCTTGGTTAAGATAAATTATATTTGCAGCAACATCATTTCGGAAGAAAGTATTATATGGTCCGTTCATAGTTGAGTGGGCATCATCTGCCCAAATTAGAGCAACTTTATTTCCTTCAAATAAATTTGCATAAGGATAATTAGCATGTACACTTATATCTCCAGTGCCTATGTATGGAAATGCAGTCCAAGTCTCCCATTCCCTATCATATGAATAATTATAACCAAACACATTCCTATTCGCTGCAGTTTGAACAATCATTGAATGACGTAAGTTGGAAAAAATATTATCTTCTATTAAACAATTGGTAGTATGATTTTCTAACAATACACCATAACCAATTCCTCCTTCTCCATAGTCTGAAGCATGATGGAAATAATTTCCTTTTATTTCAATAGAAGTACTAGCATTTACCCCAATATGGTGCTTATATGCAATATCACTTTCAATACCAAATATCCAACAATCAGCTGCATACACAAAATCAATTGTATTATTCCATAAACCCTCAGTATTATGACGCCAAATACGTAAATCCTCAATTCCAACTCTTTTTATTGGATTTATTTTTCTAATCTGTGGGTGATTAGGTCCATAATCGTAATTAATTGCTAATTTATGCTCTAATGTAAGTTGGGTTCCTGTTTTACCAATAATTTTTTCTATTTGCCCACGCTTATGATTCCACTGAAGTGGAAAATCATCAATAAGTTCTACATAGTCCCCCACATTAAATCCATTTGTATTTGTATAAATTATCTGGTCATCTCTAAAATAACCAGCATAAATTTCCTGGAACTCATTTGTTTGTGCAGGTGTACCAATACTAATTGCTTTTCCCTTATAAGTACTTGGAAATACTAAATTTGTTTTATCTGAACCATCTCCTTTTATAATGATGCCGTTGTAGTTTTTAGTTGAAGTATTAACAAGATCTAGTCCAGAATTTAACAGATATGATCCTTGTGGGATATAAACAACAGCATTTGAATTAGGATTTGAGTTAATATAAACCCTTGCAGCTTCAATTGTATTTTGTATTGATTGTCTATCATCAATCCCATCATTAGGAATAGCTCCATAACCTCGTACATTATAAACCTTGTTATATATTGTAGGTACATCATCATGCAAACCAACATTCCGCCAATCTACTCTTCGTTCAGCAGGAATAGTTGGAATATAACCAATATATGGACTATACTGCCCAAAAGAATAATCCATTAAAACTAAACAACTAACTATTAGAAATGTAAATTTTGATTGTTTCATAACTAACCTGATTAGAGATAAAACTTTGATTGATTAAAAATTATTTATTTAAAAAATGATAATCGTTTATTTCAACATAGACGGTATCACTAGGTGTATAAATTGTTATCGAATCTTTAAATAATAATTTAGAATTATATCCATCACCACCATAAATATTTAGTTTAATAACACCAGTGTCCTGTACGGGATATATTTTGGTCCCGTAACCTAATAAATTTGGACTATGTTCATCAGACAAAATATATGGGTATATAAAAGTTGAATCTAAATACAAAGCACCAATTCTTAAGTATGATAAATTAGTCTCGATAGTAATCTGTCTCCTGTAAACTTTATCATTTTCGTTTAAGTCACAACCATATAAAATAAGAACTATCAACAACATCACTAAATACAACGTTTTTTTTAAGTCAGAGTATTTCAATTTTTCATTCATATCAATTTCTCCTAAACATTAGCTGTAGTTAGTGATTCGTGAATTGATTCAATCTTATGAAGAATTTCTTCTGGAGATAAAATCATTCCGCCCATTCTCCCTGTAAAATGTACAGGAATTTTTCCTTCTACTGCAAGACGAACATCTTCAACCATTTGTCCTGCATTCATTTCCACATCAAGAATAAATTCTACCTTTTCCGAAAGCTCTGCGATACGTTTATAAGGGAATGGATAAAGAGTAATTGGTCTTAACAATCCAATCTTTATTCCCTTTGCTCTTCCAAGATCCATTACCTTTTGGCAGATGCGGGCTGAAAGTCCGAATGCTACTAATAATACTTCCGCATCGTCAGTATTAAATTCTTCCCATCTTACTTCGCTCTGCATTGCGGCATATTTTTCCTGAAGTTCAAGATTAACTTTTTCCATTACTTCGGGTTGTATAAACAGAGAAGTAATAATATTTCTTTCACGGTCTTTTGTTTTACCGGTAGTAGCCCAGGGTTTAGCAACTTTTGGAAAACTGTTATCAGCAGGTAATACAACTTTTTCCATCATTTGTCCGAGTGCTCCATCAGCAAGAATCATTGCGGGGTTGCGGTATTTTTCTGCCAATTTAAAAGCATCAAAAACAAAGTCTGCCAGTTCCTGCACTGAAGATGGAGCTAACACAATTAGATGGTAATCTCCATGACCACCTCCCTTTGTGGCCTGAAAATAATCACTCTGCGAGGGTTGTATAGTTCCTAAACCCGGACCGCCACGAACAACATTTACAATTAAACAAGGAAGCTGAGCGGAAGCAATGTAGGATATTCCTTCCTGCATCAAACTTATTCCCGGTGAGGATGAAGATGTCATAACTCTGGCTCCAGCACCGGCAGCACCATAAACCATATTGATTGAAGCAACTTCACTTTCTGCCTGCAGTACAACGGTTTCTTTATCTTTTCTTTTCGGTACTTCAAGCATCAGATATTCAATAACTTCTGATTGTGGAGTTATCGGATATCCAAAATAAGCGTCTATGTTTGCCCTGATAGCTGCTTCGGCAAGCGCTTCGTTTCCTTTCATCAAACGAGGCTCTTCTTTCCTGATTTCTTTTTCCATTTTTAAAACCTTTTATTAATTAATTAAACTTTAGCCTGAGTTTTTTTTGCAGGCTTTGGTTCCCGATAAACAGTTATTGCTGCTTCAGGACAAACTAATGCGCAGTTTATACAACCAGTGCACGCACTGCTGATTAGTTCTACATAACGATAACCTTTATCGTTAAAATTTACTGATAATGCAAGCACATCCTGTGGACAGGCAATGATGCAAAGCTCGCATCCTTTGCAAATTTTTGTGTCAACTTTTATTGATCCTCTTATCATAAAAAATCTGAAGTTATTGTTGGAATATGTAATTTGGTGCAAAATCTCAATCTTAGTGCCATTTGTATATGAGGGATAAACCATATAAAAGCAATTTTTAACAAGGCATTATCAGATTTAGGAAGTCATAAAGAGCAGCTATTCTTATTTGTGAGAAGGTATTGATAGTTAGCAATTATTGAATGATTGTTTTACCGGAATAGCTTATTGGCAAAAACAAAATAATCGGTGTGCTGCTGGTTTTTTATTTTTATTGTTTGAAGTTGTGTTTAACAATTTGTCAATCAGACAATTGAGCTGCTTAAAACAACCATTTTAAGATCATTAAAAATTAATTAATTGTTTATTTTGCAAGAGTTTCTTTGCTAACAAATTCTTTAATAAATAATTAAAAAGAAAAACTATGAAAGTATTAAAAGATTATCTCGGACTTTATACTGATATGTATCAGCTGTCTATGATGGATACTTACCTCAAAGAAGGAAAACATAATTGCATTGCATCATTTGATTATTTTTTCAGAAAAATTCCTTATGAAGGCGGATATGTTGTATTCAGCGGATTATCGGAGCTGCTTGAAAGTTTAAGCGAGTTGAAGTTTGGTAAAGAGGATATTGACTATCTTCACAAACAGAAATTCGATAGTAACTTTTTGGATTACTTGAAGGGTTTTTCATTTACAGGAAACATTTACTCAGTTGAAGAGGGCACAGTTGTTTTTCCGAATGAACCGATTGTAACAGTTGAAGGAAAACTTTCTGAGCTGCAGCTTTTGGAAACCTATTTACTCAATACACTAAACTTCAATTCTTTAATTTCCACAAAAGCGGCAAGGATGAGATTGATAGCGAAAGATAAAATCCTAAGTGATTTTGGATTAAGACGTGCACAGGGATTTGGCGGTTTACAAGCAAGCCGGGCTGCAATTATCGGCGGCTTTGATTCTACTTCCAATGTTCTTTCTGCAAAATTGTTTGATCTTATTCCTGTCGGAACAATGGCACACTCTTTTATTCAAAGTTATGATGATGAGTTAACTGCTTTCAGAAAATATGCTAAATCAAATCCTGATAAAACTGTGCTGCTGATTGATACTTATAATACACTGGAATCTGGTTTACCCAATGCAATTATCGTTGCAAAGGAACTTGAAGAAGCTGGTTATAGGTTAAGGGGAATAAGATTAGACAGCGGTGATCTGGCATATCTTGCAAAGGCAGTAAGGAAAAAACTTGATGAAGAAGGATTGAGTTATGTTGAAATTGTTGTTTCAAATCAGTTAGATGAGCGGGTGATAAAAAGTCTTTTAGAACAACAGGCACCAATTGATATTTTCGGAGTGGGAACAAATTTAGTTACCGGTAATCCGGATTCTGCACTGGATGGAGTCTTTAAACTTTCTATGTGTAATAATAAACCAAGATTGAAAATATCTGAAAACATTAAAAAGGTTACTTTACCGGGTCTAAAAAAAATTATCAGATATACGGATGATAATGGTTTTATACAGGCTGATGCAATTGCATTAAAGGATGAAGAATATATAAATAAAATGTATCATCAGTTCGATAAAGAAAAATCGAAAAGCTTAACCGGATTGAATGAAAACAATCTTACAAGACTTGTTGCTGAAAAGGGGAGTATCAAAATCAAAATAGAAAGTGCAGAAATAATCAGAGAGAAAGTAAAAGATAATCTATCAAAGCTGCCCGAAGAATATAAACGATTTGAGTTCCCGCATATTTATAAAGTCGGCATAAGTGAAAAGCTAATGAAATTAAGAGAAGAGTTAAAGAATAATTTTACAAACAATAAACAGATATGATATGAAAGCATTAATAATTATTGATATTCAAAATGACTTTTTACCTGGCGGCGCACTTGCTGTAAATAAAGGTGATGAAGTAATTCCGGTTATTAATAAACTTCAGGGAAATGATTATTTTGATTTGATTGCTGCAACACAAGACTGGCATCCGCAGAATCACGGAAGTTTTGCCTCTAATCATCCGGGCAAAAAGCAATTTGATAAAACATTGCTCGGCGGTTTAGAACAAATACTCTGGCCGGATCATTGCGTTCAGGAAACAAGCGGTGCAGAATTTTCTGCTAAGCTTGATACAAAAAAGATTGAAGCAATCTTCAGAAAAGGTATGGACCCTGATATTGATTCTTACAGCGGCTTTTTTGACAATGGTAAAAGAAAAGAAACAGGGCTTGCTGCTTTTCTGAAAGGAAGAAATATTAAAGAGGTTTTTCTCGCAGGATTAGCAGGTGATTTTTGTGTTTATTTCTCTGCGTTAGATTCTGCTGATTATGGATTCAAAACATACTTCATTGAAGATGCAGTTCGCTCAATTGATATAAGTAATTTTGAAAAAACCGTTAAAAAAAATCTGATTGATAAAAATATTTCCATAATCAGCAGCACTGATATAAGTTTCCGATAAATTATTTATATCAATGCACTGATTGAAATATTTAATAACATAGAAAACTATTAAGAATTATTGTTCAGTTGAATGTTCTAACTCATTAATAATTTTTTCAGCCTGTAAGAATTCAGAGCAGGGAACCATAAGTTTTATTTCGTTTACTAACTTGCCTTTTGGGTTACCGCTTGCGTTGAACAGAGAATAATCAACCCCGCCAACAGATAATGGAGAAGTATTTCTTGCATAAATAAACGGATGCAGGTTATTCTCTTCAAGTATAGACTTGAAATAATTTACCTGCTGTTCATCCGAAGAGCCGAACACGCGAGCCATACCTTCGTAAATTTCATAATCAGAATGCTGATCGCATAAAAAAACACCGTTAACACGTAAACCGCATTTTTTGCAGTAAGCCTGCTGACAGATTACACACACACCTCTGGCATTATCATCCGGATGATTAAAACAGGTTAAATCATCGACAAGCATAGTTCCGCATTTTAGACAAAACTCTGTTTCTTTGGATATTTCTGTACCACAATATTCACACAAAATATTTTCTGACATAAATCCTCCGTGATTCTGATGTGTTAATTCCGGATTTTCCGGTTGTTTATTCCTTTGCAGAAGATTAAAAATCCGGAATTGAATTAATTACTTTAATTAAAATTAAGATTAAGAAATTCTACTCAGCAGATAAACCCCCGTGACCAACTTTAATTATTCTTGAGCAGATTAATTCAGGATATGCTGTTAATACTATCCACATTCTTTGCTTCTGCAAATAGGGAAATGCAGAGATACAGAAATTTATCATTGTGGAAGTCATTTTTAGCTGCCTTTTTTTTATTTGACATTTTTGACTAAGCAAAGTTACAATAATATTTATTAAAAGACGTTCAAGAATTTTTTTTCTTTTTAATGATCAAAACGCTGTTACAAAACCTAATCCAAATTCTCCGTATTTGTTGTTAAAGTCGTGAGAGTACTCTGCAGTCAGTCTGATGTTTCTTTTAAGCAGATAACCAAAATGAACTGCTAATGAATTGACATCCTTACTTACTCTTTCGAGCAGATGATTTTCTAAGTTAACATAATTATACAAAGCAACAGCATACCATTTGCTTTCATCGCCATTCGGTTTGAAGACTAATTCCATAAAGCCACCTCTTATTCTGATTCCGGTACCACTTATATTTCCTATGTTATACTTATGAAGGAAGAATGGGTTATCATCGTCTCTTTCAATATACTGAACATTTAATTCTAATGGTTCAAGACTGAATGTTGCATCAACCCCAAGCATCCAGGTTTCATTTTGTGGATATAATGTTTCTCCACTGATTAATGGTATAAGCCTTTCTGCCTTTCCAAGGTAACCGAAAGTACCAAGCCTAAGATTTTCGTTGATATCCTGAGAAATTCTACCCATAAAATTTTTGTATTTATCATTGTCAAAAGTTCCGCTTAAAAACTCTTCACCTATACCTGTTCCGTTTACAATCAACAAAGAAATATCAGTTCCGCTTTCAAACCCATAGGAAAGTACTATTCCTCTGTCATAAGCCAAATCAACAAGTGATGTTCCCGGTCTGATTTTGTAGATATAATAATCACTATTGGTTAATCTTAACTCACGTTTAAATAACGGGTCACTTACCTGGAATTGCCCGACTGTAAGGTCAAGCTCACTTCCGAAAAGATTATTAAACATCAGTAGAGCATCCTCGATTTTTCCTTTCTTTCCATTTTCAAGAATGTAGTAAACATAATAAGCAACATCTTTAGTTAAAGATCCGCCTGAAAGAAGTTTAAACACAACCGGAGTTCCAAAATCAGATTGTTCATTGTTGTTTTTATTAAAAGTTATATTCCCGTCTATTCTTATTGCCAGCGGAAGATCACGGATTAGAGAAAGTTCAGGATCACCAGTATCAATAAAATATCTTGGTGCATCCTGATCCTTAAGCACAAAACCATTTCCAGCAAACTCATCACCGTAAGGTTTTAAATTAGGAAATGGTGAATGACAAGTCTTGCAAGTCATATTATATTTTCTTGCAAAAGCAGGAATTGCAAATATATCGCTTGTAAGCATAGTGATAACGATTAAAGTCAAAGCTGCAGTATTAAATATTGTTTTCATTTTATTCCTCTTGTTTTATCTGAATTTTACCCTGAGCTTGCTGAAAGGTAACTTCACAAAACATATATTATGTTTCAACAAGCTCAGTCTTACAATAAGTTTGATGATACCAGTTTAAATACAGGATAATTAATCAACTAAGGCAGCACTGTTACATAAGTTGAATGTTCATTTACTCTGATAATTTCTGATTCTTCATCAGGTACATTAAGAAAATCCGCAACCGGTTTTACTAATTTTTGATAGTTTAAAACTGCTGTTACTTTTAATTTACCGGGTGCAACGCTGTATGGTAAGTTAAAAGTATAATGTTCCAGTTTTGTTTCACGCGGATCAATCCTGTAATCAACACCAAGAGACTTTGTATTCCATTGTTGAATTGTCATTCTGCCCTGAGGATCAAAGTACGGCATTCTGAAAATTCTATCTCCGATTGGAATTCCATCTCTTTGTACACCTGTAAATCCCGGATCATTCTTAGCAATGCCCATGTCCTGATAAGCTAAAGCATCTGCGCTAATTGTGTATTCTTCACCTTCAAATCCTTTTTTATCAACCGGCAGATGATAGACATTTCCTTTTACATCAATTGCTTCAACATGCATCCAGACAATTCTATCATCCACAGAACCTGTAGGAAATTTATGTCCGGTTTTCTGATTAAACAAAGCAACTGTAAACTTAACAACATCACCTGGCTCTGCTTCTTTAATATCCGGATGAATTCTTAATTCAATTGTTCCCTTAACTTTACCCGGATCGTGAGCACCGTGAAATAAATGCTGCCAGGCATCTGGATACTTTTTACCCATCGAAGCAGTATATCCTTCTGCTTTTGTCATATGGCAGCTTTGACATTTTACACCTTCTTTGGAATAAGGTCCTTCTTTCCATTCTAAGTGAGTTGACTTTACCCAAATACCATAAGGCGACATTTCATTATGACAAGTGCCGCAAAACTCAGCAGTGCCTAAAAAATCTGATTTAATAATTTTATGTTCAGGGGAATTTCCCGTACCACGAGGTCCGTACTTTGTTTTTCCATCAGCAGGATTTGAAATAAAATTAAAATTATACGGCACGTCGCCTTTAAATCCTGACACTGTATGGCAAACATCGCATGATACTGATTCGTTAGCCCGGGAGTTAAATTCTGGTCTTGGCGGCGGAACATCTCCCGCAAAAAACGCAATAGGTGTATGACAGCCATTGCAGCCAGCTTTTACCTCTGCAACTTTTTCATCTTTTTCAGCATGTGGAACTGCAAGCTCAAAGTATTCAATTTCATCCCAATGATGAGTATATGCCTGCGACATCATCGCCTGCTTCCATTGCTGATAGATATCAACATGACAAGAAGCACCGCAAAACTCAGGAGTTTTGTAATCATCATATTTTTTAGTTCCCAATGCTTCATCACCGGCTTTATCCTGAGCGTCAATTTTGCTGCAGAAACACAGGATGGAAAAAAAGATAAACAACTTAAGATAATTCATAAGTTACCTCTGATTTGAAATTATAATGAAGGATATTTTTGGAAAGATGAAATGACAACAGAATTCCAAAGAGGCAACTTTGTTAAATTGCATACCGGATGAACTGCTCGTTATCGATGTAAATAAATAAAACAACATTGACTTTCCGCTGTCATACCGTAAGATAAAAAAATATTTATTCAATTGCCTTAGACAAATTCCGGCAAAACTTTTTTTAGTTAATTTCAAAGTTCCGGATCTGTAGTTGGATAATTAATATTTAATACGACTAATTGGTCGAATAAATAAGGACATGAAATTGAGAAAAAATCTCTAATTTTGCTTTGCAGTTTAATTAAATTAATCAGGAGAGAATATGAAAACCATATTATTAATTCTTATCGGTCAAAGAAAACAAGCCGCAGTTCAGGTTCAAAAAGTTTTAACAGGCTGGGGATGTATGATCAAAACAAGATTAGGCATTCACGATGGTGTTATGGAAAACTGCAGCGAACAAGGATTGCTGTTACTTGAGCTTGCCGGTGAAAGAAAAAAAATGGATGAGCTTGCAAGAAAAGTTTCTTTGATAAAAGGTGTTTCATCAAAGCTAATTGATCTGAAAATTCCTAAGGACAAAAAACCTGTTAAGACTGCTGCTTCAAAAAAGGCAAAGTAATTTTAACACAGGTTCCGGGATATTTATTTGTGGAAAGATGCGATGGACTTTGAATATCAATAGTGCCGTTGTGTCTTTCTACAATTTGTTTAACTACAGATAATCCCAAACCGGAACCCTCTGCATTAAATTGTTTTATGTTGCTTGCCCTGTAAAAATCCGTAAATATTTTCTGTAAATCTTGTTTAGGTATTCCGATTCCGTTATCGCAAACTTTAATTATCAGATTTGCACTATCTTCTTCAACATTGATTTCAACAAGTCCATCCATATTATTATACTTAATTGCATTGCTTATAATATTTGATAAAGCAATCTGTAAAAGAAACGGATCTCCTTCGATTTTATGCTTGTCTTTTCGTTTATTGTTTAATGTCAGCCTAACACCTTTTGCATCTGCGTTAACTTTTGCAACTTTAATTGCCCTTGCCAGTATGGATGCAATATCAACTTCCACTTTGGTGAAAGAATCTTCTAATCTTAACTTTGATATCTTAAGTACATTATTGATAAGTTCAATTGCTTCCTCAGATCTTCTTCTTGCCCGAACAAGTTTTTCTTCAACAACTTCATCAAGCGGACCTAAAAATTTCTGGAGAACAAGATCAAGATACGAATGAACTGCAGCAAGCGGAGTTTTGATTTCGTGAACAATTCCGGAAATATATTTCTGCTTTTCTTTTTCAGCAGCGTTTATTTTATCAATTGATTCAAGTAACTGTTGTTCCCGAACATACAGCTGATTAGCCATCCTGTTGGCTATCAGAACGATTATAAAAATCAGAAAAGCAAAACTTGCATTTATTGCAAGCACGTAATTAAACTGCTGATGAAGCGGGTATGATAAAAAACCTGCAATATGATAGTGAGTTATGATAGAGTAATACTCACCTATTGTTATTGCCCAAAATGCCAGCACTATAATTACAGCAAAACTATAAACAACAAATCCAGGCAAAATCAAGCTTCCAACTATCATATGTATGACAAAAAACAACAAAAGAGGGGACTCAACACTTCCCGTAAAATACACAACAAGCATCAGCGCTAACAGATCAGAAATCATTTGCAGAACAGAAAGGTGGAGCGGATTAAATTTATCAGCGTCGTGTTTAAGAAATTGTCTTAAATAATGAAAAATAAAATTGTAAATCAGAATTGAAAAAGTAATAACTAATAATGCAGTTTGCTGCTCAGCATCAAGTACAATACCCATAAAGTATTTAGGAAAAATAATAAAGAAGAGAAGCATCGCCACAGCACCGTAGCGCAGTTTGATAAACCAAAGATTTCTTCTTCGTATCGTTAACCAGAATTCTTCATAGTGTTTTGCCCAGAGCGGAACAAGATTAAACATTGCAGTCTCTTATTAATCTATGTAAAAATAAAAAGGCAGATGTCAATTACGAGCATCTGCCAGTTTAATCAAAAGGAAATCTAAGCTATGTATTTTCCTCTTTTAATATAATGTGTATGAAGCAGTTTATGAGAAATTTTTCCACAAGGTCCATCAGTTAAAAATATATCATATATTTCTGCTACGTGTCTGTTTTCATGAGATTTTCTTACAGGCAGTGAATTATCTTCGTCATAAATTGCCTTTGCACGCATTTTTCTGATCTCTTCATTAGTAGGTATTGGCTGACCGCCGCCGCCTATACAGCCGCCGGGACAAGCCATAAATTCAATAAAGTGACATTCGCTGAATTTACCGCCGGCTTTAATGTCATCCATTATTTTTTTTGCATTTGCAGTACCGTGTGCAACTGCAATTTTTAATGTAGCACCCTTCAGCCAATTCCAATCAGGTACTAAATGCTGTAAGATTTTAGGGACAGGACCAACTTCGGTAATTGGTATTTCAGCATATTTAATTCCTTCAAATCCGCGGACAGGAGTTATATCTGCATTTGCAAATACATCTTCAATTTTATTACCTGTTACCAGTTCGAAAACTGTTCTAAGTGCAGCTTCCATAACACCGCCGGTTGCACCAAAGATTAATCCGGCTCCGGAGGCTTCTCCGAACGGATCATCAAAATTTGATTTGGGCATTTCAGGTAAATAAATTCCTGCTTCCTGAATCATTTGTCCAAGTTCGCGTGTTGTTAATCCGAAATCAACATCCTTATAACCTGAATCCATCATTTCAGGACGGTTACATTCAAACTTTTTAGCTGCACAAGGCATTAAAGCAACAGATACAATATCTTTTGGATCGATTCCTTTTTTCTGTGCGTAAAAAGTTTTAATCAACGCACCGAACATTTGCTGAGGTGATTTTGCAGAGCTTAGATTATCAATGTATTCAGGATAAAAGTGTTCAAGATATTTTACCCAGCCAGGTGAACAAGAAGTAAATTGCGGAAGAGCCGTTTGCTCTTTTTTTACCAAGGCTTTGTAAAGCCTTAATATTAATTCTGTTCCTTCTTCAATGATAGTTAAATCCGCTGTAAAGTTTGTATCAAACACAACATCAAAACCGATTCGGCGCAAAGCTGTGTTAAGTTCACCGGTAAAAGATTTACCCGGTTCAAGACCAAACACCTCTCCGATAGCTGCACGCGGTGATGGTGCTGTTTGAATAACAACATGCTTTGTAGGATCGTCAATGGCATTCCAAATAACATCGGATGGATCATTTGCTCTTAGCGCACCGGTTGGACAGCGGTTAATACATTGACCACAATTAATACAAATAACATCAGCTAACGGTTTTTCTAAAAATGTACCGATATGTGTTTTATCGCCGCGGTCAATTGCTTCAAGAACTCCAACTTCCTGCAAATCAATACAGGTTCTTACGCATCTTCTGCAATTAACACATTTGTTCATATCGCGGACAACAGAATAAGATGAAAGATCCATTTCATAAACAGGTTCCTGAACATGACCAAAAGTATATGAGTCAACCCCATATTCTTTAGCAAGAGTCTGAAGTTCGCAATTGTTATTTCTAACACAGGAATAACATTCACCGTAGTGCTCGCTAAGTAAAAGATCAATTATATGTCTTCTTGCTTTACGAACCATAGGGCTTGATGTTTTTATTTTAATAGGAGCTGTTATCGGAAACGAGCAAGCCGTTTGAAGAGTTCTCATCCCTTCAACTTCTACAACACATATTCTGCAATTGCCTGCGATGCAAAGATCGGGATGATGACAAAGAGTCGGAACGTGAATCTGATTTTCTTTACAGGCATCAAGTATTGTTTGTCCGAATAAAACCTGAACTTTCTTTTCGTTAATTTCAACAGTAACCTTACTTCCGATTCCATCTTCTAATGCTGGTTTTTCAACGACAAGTGGCTGCTGAGATTTTGGTGCTCTTAATTTTTCTTTCATCACTTACCTGCCTTTCCATTATATCCGTTAATTACTGTTGTGTGAAAGATTTCATCTTTGAAATTTTCAAGTATTGAGAGAAAAGAATTAGGACTTGATTGACCTAATCCGCATTTGGAAGCAACTTGCATAGTTTTTCCCAACTCTTTAAGTGTGTTGATATATTTAAATGTAAACTCACCGCGTTCAATCATTTCTACTCCCTCAAGAAGTTTTATATTTCCAATTCTGCAAGGAGTACATTGCCCGCAGGATTCTTCGACAAAAAACTCCATGAAATTTTTAAGAACGTGGAGCATATTTCTCGATTCATTAAATATAATTACGGATCCGCCGGTCGGGATATCTTCATAACCAAGTTTACGGTCGAATTGTGATTTTGGAATACAAATACCTGATGCACCTCCGACCTGCACTGCTTTTGTATTTCTGGCGCCAACAAGTTCAAGTAATTCATTTATAGATGTTCCCCAGGGAAGTTCATATACTCCTGGTTTTTCACAATCACCTGACACTGAAAATAATTTTGATCCGGTTGATCTATCAGTTCCGAATTTCTTAAACCAACTGCCGCCCTTTGTAATAATATGAGGAACGGCGGCTAGTGTTTCAACATTATTAACAGAAGTAGGATAACCCATATAGCCTGTATTAACAGGGAAGGGAGGTCTGTTGCGAGGTTCACCTCTGTGTCCTTCAAGTGATTCTATAAGCGCTGTTTCTTCACCGCATACATAAGCACCTGATCCTAATCTGATTGAAATATCAAAAGAGAAGTCCGTCCCGAGTATGCCTTCACCTAAAAAATTATTTTCTCTCATATTCGCGAGATAATTTTCTAACTGTTCTAACAGATATTCATACTCAGCACGCAGATATACTATTCCGGTTTGTGCACCTATGGTATATCCGCAGATTACCATTCCTTCAAAGACTAATTGAGGATATTCCATTAAAAGTACGCGGTCTTTAAATGTTCCCGGCTCTCCTTCATCAGCATTACACACAATAAATTTTTTATCAGCTTTAGCAGCAGCAGTTAACATCCATTTGGTAGAGGTAGGAAATCCAGCTCCGCCTCTTCCTTTTAAACCTGAATCTTTAATTTCAAAAAGAATATCCTCTCTTTTTTGTTTAACTGTTTTTTTGATTGCTTCTCCTTTTTTATATGGAGAAAACAGAACAGGACCGGTTCTTTCAGTTTTTATAATACTGTTTTCTAAGTGTGTTTTCATTTCTCCTCCCTACTTTATTTCATTAAGAATATTAACAGCTTTTTCGGGATCAAGTTTTGTATAAACACGATCGTTAACTATCATAGCTGGTCCCTGATCGCACATACCAATGCAGTTTGTAAACTCAAGAGTTATACGATTATCTTTGGTTGTTTCGCCAAATTTTATTCCAAGTTCCCGCTCAATTGCCTGAACAATTTTTGATTTGTTAGCCATATCGCAGGAGATAGTCCGGCACAATCTTACAATATTTCTACCTGTGGGTTTGGAATGAAGAAAAGAATAAAAAGATATCACACTAAAAACCTCGACAGGGTGAATATCAAGTAATCTTGCAACTTCCTGCTGTGCAAAATCATTAATATAACTGTGCTTTCTTTGGATTGCCTGAAGCACAGGCATAAGAGATGACCGGTCTTTTCCGTATTTATTTACATAGCCCTCTATCTCTTCGGAGAGAGCGTTTTTTTCAACTACAAGCATTTACTCTACTCCTTTAAATGAATTGCTAGAAGTTTTTCTACTTTATCAACCAGTGTTTCAGGTGATATTGGTTTTTCTACGAAATCATCAACAGGAACCATTTCGCTGGCTCCGAATTCCATTCCCAATGATTTTGATACAGATGTGTACATAATTATCGGTGTGTCAATGTTCATCTTACGGAATTTTTGAGCTAAGAAAAATCCATCATCAGGTTCAATCATCATTACATCCAGAATTATTAAATCCGGATTTTGTTCCATAACGATTTTGTAACCATCAGTTGGATTTGATGCTGTGATGACATCGTATCCTTTTGATGTTAATACCAAACTACTGGCATCAACAATATCAGGATCGTCGTCTATTATTGCTATTTTGGCCATTGTTTATCCCCTACAGATAAATTGATGGAAGATATAGTTAATTAGTAAAAAAATATCGCACTACTCAATTAACATATTAAATGCCATTTTACTTTATAGTAAATAATTATTTTTATTTAATTAGTGCGGGAATTAAATATTTTAGTATTGTAATTTTCTTATAACTAAGAACAATTACTTCTCAAATAAGATATGCTGTTTATTAGCTTTTGCTAAACAAAAAATAATGATAAATACTAAGCGAGCTAAAAATTAAATATTGGCATTTGACAATATTTTTTTGAAATGTATCTGTATTATTATTCTATTATGAAAACAAATATTTTTTTTTACAACACTGCTTCAGGTTATTATGACAAGATGATTGACTTTGAATCTGCATTGAATAAAAGAAAAAATCTATTATCAGATTTTGTAAAATCCGGAATTTCTTCAGTTGCTGATATTGGATGCGGAACAGGTGTTGATTCGATTTCACTGGCTCAAACAGGGCTTTGTGTTACTGCATTTGATCCTTCAATTGAGATGATAAATTCCGCAAAAGAGAATTGTAAAAAGACAAATGCACAAATACAGTTCTTTAATTATTCTGCTGCAAACATTCCAAAAAGTTTTTTCAACAAATTCGATTTAATTGTTTCTCTTGGAAATACAATTGCTAATATTAATCCGGATCAATTGGAAAAATCATTTGACAGAATTTTTAGGATGCTTAAGACTGATGGAAGAATTCTGATTCAGGTTCTCAATTACGAAAAGATTTTAAAAGAAAAAGAACGTATTGTAAACATCACCCAAAAGGATAACGAATACTTTATCCGGTTTTATGATTATGGAAATAATGATTTAACTTTTAACATCTTAAAATTTAATGCGGATAAAACTTTTGACAAAGAATTAATATCAACAAAAATATTTCCATATAAATCAAAAGAATTAAAACAGTTGCTTAAAAAAACCGGTTTTAATAAAACACAATTGTTTGGCGGATTGGATAAAAGCTTATTTAACCCCAAAGTTTCAAATGATTTGGTTATATATGCAGAAAAATAAAAAGGTACGGTTTGTCCGTACCTTAAATTACATATACTTATATTTCGATAAACTCAGTGCAGCAATTCTATTTTGCTAAAAGCATCTTACGAGTCTGAACAAATTCTCCGGCTTTTAATTGATAAAAATATACTCCTGATGATAAGTATGGTGCATTAAATTCTACTGTATAATTTCCCGACTCTTTTTCATCATTAACCAATGTTGCAATTTCATTTCCGAGAATATCATACACTCTTAGTATTACTTTTTTTGTCTCTCGTCTTTCGTCGATAGGTATTGTATAGCGTATTGTCGTACTTGGATTAAACGGATTAGGAAAATTTTGATATAGAGCAAATCTTTCAGGCAGTATTTCGGATGAGTTCTCGTCAACATTAACTGGTTGAGTAAAATTATTTCCAATCAAGTAAATTGTTGATAAAGTTCCAATTTCTGCACAGTTGATGTTTAAGATTGCGGTAGAATCCCCGGTTGTTGGAGTGTATTGTATTGTTAAATCATAAGAATGATTTGGTTGAATTGTTTGAGTCCCTCCGCCGCTTATTATTGAAAATGCGTTTGAAGTATTATCAATAATACTTGCTCCACTAAAAATCCATTCACTACTTCCGGTATTAAAACATTGAATTGAGTTTGAGCTATTGTCTTGATAATAATATTGATAAATACGATAATTACTGAAACTACCATGATTAACTATATCACCCATTATATAAACAGCAAAGTCTTCTCCCTGAGTTGGTTCATCTCTAATCAATCCATTGTTCTCCAGATTTCCAAAAATATATAGCTTGTAAGTGTGCGCGCCGCCGCCATAGGGTATTGATTGTAAAGTATCAGTTACAAATAAATTGCCGCAAAATTTATTTCCATCATCTATCTTAACAATACCTCTAATTTCAGCATTATTAAAAACAGTAACATTTTTTAATTGAGCATTTTTAATTATTGCTGATTTAATGTAACCGTTATATAAACTGCCGGTTAAGTTGATTTCGTAATTATCCATTTGAATTGTTGATTGATTAAGATTACAATCACCTTCAATCAATAAATTACTCAATGCTATTAGTTTACTTGTGGAATCAAGATCAGAAATTGCCGTAATAAATTTACTTCCAATAGACTGAAAAATAGTTTGATCCTGCGCCCCGACAAATTTTATAAAGCTGTTTTCAAAAATTGAATGATTATAAATATTGCCGAAGATTTCGAGTGATAGTTTATCACCAGGATTGTTGTCTCTTATAACTCCGTTGTTTGTAATATCACCTTTAATTTGTAAGATAAATACTTTACTTCCGCCCCCATATTCAGCTGATTGTAATGTATCTTCTACTATGACTGTATTTTGAAAGCAGTTCCCATCGTTTATAGTAACTTTACCTCTTATTTTTAATGTATTTATTGAATTGATATTCTGCAGGGTTCCATTTTGCAGCGTGCAATTTGAGATTATGCCATTTTTTAAATTTGTGCTTAATTTAAGAGTGTGGCTGTCCATATCAAGCAATGCACCATTTAGATTAATATCCTTTGTAACTGTAATATCTGATTGTGCAATTATGCTGCTTGCAGAATTAATATCATTTATAAAACAATCAAAATATTTTCCATTCGATTGGTAAACATACTGCGGCTCAGAGCCGATAAAAGTAGTATAATTACAGCCCCAGATACCATTGTTATTTATGTTACCAGTGATTAACATGTTTAAATCATCATTGTTTAATGGGTCATCTGCATCATAATCATCTTTAATAACACCATTGTTAGTTATGTTTCCATTAATTCTTAGCTTATAAATTCCATATCCACCGCCGTAAACATTTCCACGCAAAGTATCAGTAACTGTTATGTTTCCTTCAAATATAAGTGTATCTTTTATATCATAACCATCAACCCAGCCAGTTGTAAATGTTCCAACGATTTCGAAATTACCTTGCAGTTTACCTTTATTTATTAAACAATTTGGATGGAGTTCAATTGAGTGATTTCCCATGTTTAAAGTATGACCATTTAAATAAAAATGGCCTCTGTTCAAATTCCCCCCGGCATTCCAATCACAGGTGAAATAAAGATTTGTAAGTGCAGTAAGTGATGCATTATTATTGATTATCTTGCTGCCAAATGATTTTCCATGGGCTAAACTTAGATTGTGATTTTCGGATACTTGAAATTCCGTTTCGTAAGGCATCCATATATTGTTGTTTTCAATATCACCAGCTAAAAATATCTTTAAAAAATCTTGAGAGCCATTTGTTACAACGCCATTATTAATTACATCTCCGGCAACATAAACTGCAAAAATACCAGTACCGCCTCCATAGTCACCATTACTAAGTATGCCGTTAGATGTTATTGTTAAATCGTTGCAATAAACAGGATGAATATCATATCCTGTTACATAATGCTGTTGAACAGGTCCCTGTATTACAACATTATCACTCGCACCCGGAACAACTCCTTCTATCCAGGTAGTAGGCAAATGCCACTTACCGCCGCCTAAAGTTGAATGGATTGTAACTTGTGAAATAATGACTTCAGTAATAATCAGACTAAAAAACAGAGCTAAATAAATGTTTTTCATATTAACCTCTTTTAAGGATTTTTATCTGTTTAATAAATGTTTTATTCAATCTTGCGATGCTGAAGTTTCTGATAAATTTCTCTAATATTTCTTTGAACTTCATCCTTTGAAATAAATAATTCTTCAGCAATAGTATGATATGATTTACCAATAGATATTTTTTCAAGAATAACTTTTTCGATTAATGTAAGTCCATTCTCCTGCTCGATCTTACCATATTTCCTTCTCCTGAAATACTTGACTATCAGTTTGTAGCCGAACAAGAACATGGAAAGATTCCTTTAATAATTACAGTTAAAAAGTAATTTAATTGTTTTGCTAAGGCACTACATGAATCTGTAGTTTTATCTTATAAGAGAGCTGTATTATAGATAGATTTCTGAGTGATGATAGACATTTGAAGAATATCGAATTTTGAAGTTTGGACTTTATAATTTACTATTTGGGCGGAGCGATCAATCGCTTCTTTATTCCCTGGGCTACTGCTTCTGCTCTGCTGTGCACATGCAGTTTTTCATAAATATGTCTTATATGATAATAAACCCCATCAATTGATAGACAAACTTCCTCTGCTATTACATTATAAGGTTTTCCGTATGCCATTAAATTTAATATTTGCTGCTCACGATCATTTAAAATAGATTCACGTGTCCTCTCATCATCCACCTTAATGTTCTGAAATATACTTATAACTTTTCTTGCAACACTTGGTGTCATTGGTGAACCACCGTTATAGGCATCAATAAGTGCATCCATCAAATCAGATGGTGATGTACGCTTCGTCAGGTAACCAACAGCACCTGCACAAATTGCCTGAAATATTTCCTCACTATCTTCATAAACTGTACACATTACTATAAGAATATTTGGATATTTTTCTTTTAAATATTTTACTCCTTCAATTCCCGAAATCCCCGGTAAACCAATATCCATTAAAACCAAATCTGTTTTCATCCAGATATCAGATGCAAAAGCATTTTCACAATCTGAAAATGAACCGACGAGACTAAAATTTTTATTTGCCTGGATTACTGCTTCCCAGCCTGAGCGGGTAAATTTGTTATCTTCAATAATTACAATTCGGATAATTGATTTTATGTCTTTTGAATTTTCGTTTTTCATAAATATCTAATCACTTTTGCTTGCCCAAAGGTAGTTTAATATTCCAATTCGTTCCGTTCCCAATTGCAGTGTATAGTTCTGCCGAGCCATTTAATGATTTTGTTCTCGATCTAATATTTTTAACTCCATTATTTTGTGAAGGATTTGAGGAATCAAAACCGGAGCCATTATCAGAAATGTTCAGATATAAAAAATTGCAATCGTTAAATAGTTTTATTTCAAGTTTTGTACAATTGGAATGTTTTACTGAGTTTGTAACAATCTCTTTAAATATCAGCCATAGATCATGCCGTTGATCCATTCTAAGCGATTTATCTGAAAAGTTATCCGGTATTTCAATTTTATAATCAATGTTTTTACTTTCACAAAGATCACTTGCAAATCTTCTAAACTTTGGCAGAACAACACTCCAATCATCGTTATCCGGATTTATCGACCATATTATATCACTCATAGAATCCTGAATTTGCGCTGCGCTTTCACTGATCATATTAATTAATTTTTTTGCAGCAGACTTTTGTTCTTCCTGCATTTCGGTTTTTATTGCATCAGCAAAGTACACAATGCCTGTTATGCTTGCACTTACTTCATCGTGCAGATCACGAGCTATCCTGATTCTTGTTCTTTCAATTTCCAAAAGTTTATTCAGTCTGTATCTATGCATTGCATATAGCAGCAGCATTAAAACGATAACGGTAAAAGACCTAAACCACCAGGTTTTCCAGAAAGGCGGGGCAATAATTATGTTTAATACAACTTCTTCAGGATTAAATATACCAGAACTGTTAGAACCTTTTAATCTGAATTTATAATTTCCATTTGTTAAATCAGTATAGCTTGCAAAATTTCTTCCGTTTGATTTGATCCAGTCTTTATCAACTCCATCTAGTTTATATTCAAATTGATTTTTTTGTGGTGATGTGAAATCAAATGAAGCAAATTCAATTGTGAAAAAGTTTTGGTCGTAATTGAGATAAATTTCCTTTGAGTTTGAAAGAGAGTTATCTGTAAAAAAAGTTTTATCAAAAACTTTAAAATCTGTTATAGCAACATTCGGAATAAACCTGTTTTCATTAATCATTCTGGGATTAAATATTACAACTCCGGAATTTCCGCCAAAAAACAATCTTCCATCCTTGCTTTTAAACGAAGCCCCTGCAGAAAAATCATTTATAAATAATCCGTCAGATCTGTTAAAATTCCTAAATTTCTCAGATGAGATATCAAATTTTGATAATCCTTTGTTAGAACTTATCCACAAATTATTTTCTTCATCTGGAATTATATTGTAAACAACATTTCCTGCTAAACCATCATCTGAAGTATAACGGACAAAAACATTTTTGTACCTGTCATATTTATTTATTCCTCCGCCCCACATTCCGATCCATAAATTATGATTTTGATCTTCTGTAATACACCAGATAGAATTGCTTCCTATACTGTTCTTATCATTTGGATTGTTTACAAATCTTGTAAAGGAATTGTTTTTTTGTGAGAATAAATTTAATCCGGATGCTATTGAACCAAACCAAAGATTTCCAAAACTATCTTCGTAAATACTAAAAATAGAATTGCTGCTTATGCTGTTAGAATCCTTTGAATTATGATGATAAATAATTTCCTTATGTGTATTCGGATTGTAACGATGAACACCATCAGAAGGCGTTGCAATCCAGAGCTCACCAAACTTATCTTCTCTAATTACAGATATACCGCCAAGTTTAATTTTTACATCAATAATTGGGATAAAATTATTTTTATTTCTATCAAACTTTAATAAAACTCCTGCGGGTGAATCGGCTCCAGGATCAGCACCAACCCAGATATTACCATTTGAGTCTTCATAAATTGCTGTAATTGCATTACTTCCATATTCCGGATTTTGCAAATAAGTAATGAACTTATCAGAATTACTTTCCTTATAATTTATTCCGCCGCCATCTGATCCAATCCACAAATTACCTAAATGATCTTCGCAAATCGCAAGAACGGGATTTGGACTAATGTTAGTTTTACTGCCCGGTGAAAATTGTAAGTGATAAAAATTATGGTTTAACAAATCAAATCTATTTAAGCCGCCGCCGCCCGTCCCGAACCAAACTCCACCACTTTTATCTTCGAACATACTCATCACTGCGCCAATACTGAATGAGCCTTGAACAGAAGGATCATGCGAAAAGTTGGTAAATGTTTTTATTTCCGGATCAAACAAATCCAAACCTTTATCAAAAGAACCAATCCATATTTTGTTTCTGCTATCAACAAGTATGCTCATAATCCTATTGCTCGAAATAGAATGATTATCATCCTTTAACGATGGAGAAAAAACTTCAAATGTTCTTTTTGATTTTGAATAAACACTAACTCCACCATTTGCACTTGCTATCCAGATATTTCCACTTGCATCTTCATCTAAACTAAAGACCATATCTCCGCCAAGTGTGCCCGGATTCAATTGCGAATGTTTAAACCATTTAATTTCTTCAGTAACAGGATTAAAATTTATTAATCCTTCCCAGGTACCAATCCAAAAAGTATTTTGGGAATCGATAAGTAAACATTGCAAGTGTATTGATTTGAACTGATCAGATGTTTTTGAAGTGAAATTTAATTTATCAAAAGATTTTAATTTTTCGTTGTAAAAGAAAAAATCTCCTTTTGTTGATGCTATCCAGATTTTGCCGTTACTTTCCTCAACTATTGAAATAATCTTTATTGGTTTTCCATTTACATCAGCAATAGAAAATCTTTTAAAACTATTCTTTAAATGATCATACAAGCACAATCTGCCTCTTAGGGTGATAACCCAAATATTTCCATTCTTATCTTTAAATACTTTCCTGATTCCAAGATCAGGTAACGAGGTTGAATCATTTTCAATCGGTCTGTAAACAGAAAATTTATTTCCATCATATTTATTCAGGCCATCTTCAGTGGCAAACCACATAAAGCCAATGTTATCCTGTGAGATGGAGAATACTGAAGATTGAGATAATCCATCTTCAACAGTTAAGTGAGTAAAATGATTTTGCTGAGAAAAGTTATTTACATTAATGAATAAAGTTCCAAGAACTAATATTAAAAATGAATTCTTCATCAGTTTACTTCATCAACATTCTCATTGGAATTTCTTATAAAATTATTGAATTATTTTATCATTAACATTTTTTTTGTTTGTACAAATTCACCAGCTCTTAATTGGTAGAAATATATTCCTGATGCTGGGTGCTTGATACTTGATTCTGGATTAAATGTAACTTCATAAGTACCGGCAGATTTTTCTTCATTAACAAGTGTTGCGATTTCATTTCCGAGTATATCAAAAACTTTTAAAGTCACGATTGACATTTCCCCTTTGACATTTGACGGAATTGAGTATCGGATTTTTGTACTTGGATTAAATGGATTTGGATAGTTTTGGGATAAACAAAAATAACTTGTTGGTTCTACAGTATTTGTTTCAACTGATGTGGCTGATTCTTTGTACTTAATTATAAAGAAATCATAATTAGCTTCTCCCGCTACAAATATTTCGTCAAGATCATTTACAACAACTGCATTTCCTCTATCGATACCTGAACAACCTGAATAGGTTGTTTGCCATTGTAGGTTTGAAGTTGAATCAAACTTGGCAATACAAATATCACGGTAAGTATTACTATTAGTAAAACTTTCCCCGGTTAAAAAAATATTCCCAGAATTATCAAAAGTAAAATCATTCAAATAGTCTTCATCATTGCCTGCACCATTATAGACAAATGATTTTTCTAAATCGCCAGATAAAGAATATTGTAGTACACAAAAATCTGTGCCACTTCCACCAGAATTAGGATTTCCATTATAGATATTTCCGCCAATATATAGATGATATTTGTTATCCAGATAGATTAAGAAAGCTTCATCACTTAAGTTTTCTGAACCATCATATTTTCTAACCCAAAGAGTATCACCAATAGAATTATATTTTATAATACAATAATCAGTGTTTGAACTTCCATCTAAATTACTGCTTCCACAAACATAAACATTACCAGTTTGATCTGTTGTTATTGCATAAGAATAATCTGTACTGTGCGCGGGACCATCATAATTATTTGCCCATTTAAGTTCACCATTTGTATTATACTTTATTGTGCAAAAATCATAACTGCCATTAATCATCTGTTTGCCTGTTACATAAACATTCTGATCATTATCAATAGTAAGTGCTGATGGATCATCATATGTATAACCAGGATTTCCATAAGACTTTGTCCATAAAGTATCACCGAGTGAATTTAATTTTACAGTTAGAAAATTAAAACTCTTTGTACCGGTAAAGTAAACGTTTCCATTATTATCTACTTTAAGCCTTTTAGATGGTTTGTTATTGCTTTCACCAATCATATCAGGAATCTGTGTTGTCCAGATTAAGTTTCCATCCGGTGAAAGTTTGATGACATAGAAAGCCCGTTGAATTGTAATAGCACAGCAAGCTAAATAAATAAAACCTGAATCACCTTGCACTATTGAGAGGAAATAATCATCAGCAAAATTTCCGCTTGAAAAAATGTAAGACCAGAGTGAATCGCCATTTGATGAATACTTTATTAGAATTACATCCATTCCATTAGATGTTGTGTTTCCAGCAACATAAAGATTTCCAAAATTATCTAATAATAAGCTTCGTGCACCATCTAAACTGCCTGCAGTTCCGTTGTATGCGAAAGTCCACAGAGTATCAACCTGTGCATTAATTGTAAGCGTAAATGATATAACGAGTAGAAATATTTTTGATTTAATCATTTTAAAAAAACCATCTTCTTTGTTTCTAAAAAGTTGCCTGCTTTTAATTGGTAAAAATAAACTCCACTAGTAAGGGCAAGTCGTTGACTTGCCCCTACAGAAAACTCAATTTCATAAGTACCTGACGATTTTTCTTCATTAACAAGTGTTGCGATTTCATTTCCAAGAACATCATAAACTTTAAGTTGTACAAATTGCCTATTAGCTATTGCATACTGAATATTTGTACTCGGATTAAATGGGTTAGGATAATTCTGCAACAAAGCAAACTCTGTTGGTAGTTGTGTTTCATCTTCAACATCGGTTAAAATTATATTGAAATGATAAGTCTCAGACCAGGGGCCAATTCCTCCATTATTAATTGTTCTTACTTTCCAATTAATATTTTCAAAGTTAATAGCACTCCAATCATCAAAAGTAAATGATGAGATTGTTAGGATTGTATCATATACAATTATGTTAAATAGAGAATCATTAGCTATAAGCAACCGATACTCGTTTGCCGTAATTGTACTGTCCCAATCAAGAACTATTGCTGGAGATGGATTAACAAGCGTAGAATCATCACCGGGGAAAATTAAATTTGGAGCTGTGGTAGTTGATTTGTACATATTCCAAATTTGCTGATCAGTTAAACCTGTATTAAATATTTTTACTTCATCGATCTTACCATTGAGGAATTCATTCAGGTTATTACTTCCATATTGTCTGCATCCAATACTCATATAACTGTTAGAGTTTGATGGATAATTTATTGCTGCTGATCCTACTTCTAATCCATTTTGATAGAACTTTATCTGATCATTTGTTTTTGATGCTGCAATAAAAGTCCACTCTCCTGTTGAGTAATCATTAATTTCATTGGAAGTAAAATCTCTAAAATTATTATCACTGAATACAAAGTAGTTTATTCTGATACCATTTCCCCAGACAGTATGAGTTCCAAAACCAAGACCCCATATATTATCATTCTGATCAAAACCAGCAGAAACAACTCTTGCTGTTGAGATGCTGTTAATATTAATCCATGCACTCATAGTAAAATTCCCATAACCAAAACTATAAAAAGAATTTTGTGGTATCTGAATGCGGCTATCTGTACCATTAAAGCTGTAAGCATTATCTGGATTTCCATATCTGTCAGTAGTCAATACTGCATTAATTGCTGTACCATTATTCTGTAAAAAACTTTCATCATCTGCATTACCGCTGAAAGGAAATGAAGCAATTAAATTATCACCGAAGAAAGTAGTAGTATCATTGTAAAGCTCAACTATTTCATTTTGATTTAATACTCGACTGAAAATTCTAAAATCATCTAACGCACCTTTAAAGAAATTTCCGTTTACATTTTTACCAATTTTAAACTCAATTCCTGAAGCATAGTCCATAGCCAAAGTATGGTTATCCGTCTGCTTTAATTCTCCATCAACATAAATAGAAGTAGTTGAAGTTGTGGCGCTGGTTTTTTGATAAGTTACAACAATATGCTTCCAGACATTTAGGTAATTTAGGTTGTATATGGGATTAAAATATAACCCCGGAGCAGTTAAATTGTAACCATTAAAATAACTTAACTGTCCGCCACTAAAGAATTGTTGATATCTATGTCCGCCATCTACCCAACCTATAACAACCCATGCAGCACCGGGTGTTTCAGTCAACTTGTACCACCAGGAAATTGTCAGTTCATCAGAAAACAAATTTGGATTATCTGCAATTGATATATAGTCGTTTATGCCATCAAACTGGTATGCCCTGTTATTTATGCCAAATCTATCCTGAGTTAGAGATGCCCCATTGACGGTTCCATTATTTCCACTGCCGCTTTCATCATTGGCGTTTCCGTTAAATGGATAGTAAGCAACAAGCCCGGAATCAAGAGAACTTTGTGCTATACCAAATGATGAAACAATTATTAATATAATTATTGTTAGAAAGGTTTTCATAAACCACCTGTTTTAAAATTAAATTTAATGTTTACTTTAAGTTTGCGGAATTGATAATAAGGTATGAACACTGCAGATGCAGCAAAAAATGCGCGAAAAATATTTAGCACAAAAAACAAAACGAACTTTGAACACATATAACTCCCCTGAGAGTGATTTGTGTATTGTAAACTTAAATTAAAATTTTTGTTAAATCAATTATCGTGCAATAAAATATTTTTTTGCTAAGCAATTTTATAATTAAAAAATTCTATCTGATATCCAATATCAACCAGAGATTTCTTATTTTTAACACCAACTTCATTTATCAAATCCGAATAGTTAATCAATTTGATACCATTGCTTTAAAAATATTTTGCTGTTTAGCAAATAACAAAGCGTTTAGCTCTGCTTCACGATGCTGGCGCATTTTAGTAAACCAAAAGTGTTTTCATCAATCATTGCCTGTAATTCAGGATGGTCTTTTCTGATATGACAAAAGAGAAGAATTACTTGATCAAAAATTTTTCTCAACTCAAAAAGATAATCTATTTTCTTTTTTAACTGCGATTAAATACATTGATTCGATTTCACTGGCTCAAACAGGGCTTTGTGTTACTGCATTTGATCCTTCAATTGAGATGATAAATTCCGCAAAAGAGAATTGTAAAAAGACAAATGCACAAATACAGTTCTTTAATTATTCAGCTGCAAGCATTCCAACAGATCATAAGCAACTTAGCGCAATAAAAAGTTTAAGTCAGCAAACTCCTGCCATCCTGAAATAATTTGCCGAGGCGAACGGGAAAAACCTATTTCCTCTCCTCCCGACAGGTCGGGGGTAAGATCAAAGTTTAATCGATAAACCGAATTGAATATTTTTACCTCCATAAGTAACCAGCGGAGTAATCCTTTCGTTGTATTCTATTGTTGCTATTATTGTATGGAGAAAGCCAAATGTGTGAATTAACCCAGCGATAGCTAAAAATACAACCGGAGCGCCTTCATCAATATGCACTTCGCTACTTATTCCTAAAAAGGCAATAGCTGAAGAATAAGCACCCAATCCCAAAATCATATAAAGAGTTGCAGGCAGATAATCTTCAGTTAGGTATAAACCAGCCCCGGGCAATAACAGAGATAATATTGCTGCGCCGGCTACGGAGACTTCTTCTGTGCTTGTTGTATCAATAAAAGTATTTTGTGTAGTGTCAATTTTATTTTCGGTTAACATTCTTGATGGTATATCAACAAAATTACTTTGTGGGTATAAATTGATTGTAGTGATTGAAATGAAAATCGCAATTAAAGAAACTGAAAGGAAATTACTTTTACTCATTTTATTCCTTAATAGAAATGAAAATATATTATTTTATTATTGCCCCTATCAACTTAGTGCAATAAAAATTTTAAGTCAATAAAAAAACTAACTTCTTTTTTCCAGAGTAAATCTTGCAGTAAATCTATCAAGAACTAAAGCAAGTAAAACGCCGGCAAAGTTTACAAGCAGATCAATTTTATCCTAAACATTTGTCATTACACAAAAGCCATCTGTCAACTCGAATAAACTAACTACTACTATTGCAATAAGTGCGGTTATTACATTATTTGTTTTCAATAAGTGATTATTAAATTGAACAATAAAATATACCCCGAATGAAACTGAAAAATTACCAAGATAACTTTTGATAATTTCCGGATTGGGTCTGTTGTATTTTTGTTTTAAGATAAGAAGCACAACCCCGGTAAAGATAAAACTAACACTCCTGAATAAAGCCAAAACAAAAAGTCCGGTACGAAACCGGACTTAATTCGATTAATAATATAAGGCTCACTTTGCAGTAAGCCCGATTTAAAATAAATACGAATTATCTTAATATGATCATTTTCTTAACACTTGTGAACTTACCACTTTCAAGCCTGTAGAAATAAATTCCGGAGGGGAGAGAAGATTCTGCTCTGAATTCAATTTCATGATAGCCTTCTTCAAGTTCACCGTTAAATATTTCTGCTACTTTTTCGCCTAGTGTGTTGTAAACACTTAAACTTAAGTTTGTTTTAACTGGTAACGCAAACTTAATTGTTGTACTTGGGTTAAACGGATTTGGGTAATTTTGATAAAGATTATATTCAGTAACAACAGTATAATCCGAGACCGAATTAGGCCTATCTTTTACTGCGATTAAATTTTGAGTATGATATGGGAATGTAGAGCTTTTATGCGCCCCGATATAAAGCGTACCATCTGAACCTATAGCTGGACACGAATCATATTCTAAATCACCCATATCCAATGTCCATAAAATTGTTCCATAAGAATCAAGACAATAAAAATATGGACCATTGCTTGAACCACAATAAACCTTTCCTTCTGCATCACAAACTAATTCGTGGTTAATCCAATTATCATAAATATCTACACCTAAATCTAAAATAGTTGTCCAGTTTTCATTTCCATTATAATCCAAAGATATTATTGCGCTTTTTTCTTCCCCATTCCGATCCACAAAAGCCGGAAATATTATATTACCATGTTTATCGATTGTTGGAGCGGTAACTTGGTTAAATCCCTGAATTTGATATTTCCAATTTAGTAAACCAGATGGAGAAATCGCAAATAAAAAGTTCTGCTCTAACGTTGTATCTCTTCCTAATACATAAACATTATTTTGATTATCAATAAGAGGTAAACCCCAATTGATAATTCCAGGATTAAAACTCCAATTTACATTTCCTTCCAAATCAGTCGATTTTAAGTTGCCAGTCCAACCAAACTGCCTACTTTCATCCTTGAAGTACATTGTGTCTCCTGTTGGAGAAAACATAATTCCTCTAAGATAAACTCCAGCCCATGGAATTTTTCTTTCTGAACTGCCGTCTGAAGATATTACAATTATTGTGTCAGTTATGGGAATATAAAAATTACCGAATTTATCTCTTGAAATAGTAAAATTTTGAACACCAATAGGTAAACCAGTAACATTCCATTTTTCATTTCCAAAGAAATCTAAAGCATAAATTTTACTATTTCTGCTTCCAAAAAAGATAGTCGAATCATTACCTAATATTGGTCCAACGTTATTTGGATAATAAGTTTCCGTTGCAAAGATCCAATTATCATTCCCATGTTTGTCAAGAGAATAAAAATAATTTACTGTATCCAATGATAATGCTCTTGAACCCATATAGAGATTGTCATCATAACCAATAAGAGGCCCATATATTACACCAAGTGGCATATCTTTTTTCCAGATAACATTATTTGTTCTTGGCCCAATATATTCTGATCTACCTGTACCTTGCATATCTCCACGCAGTATTGGCCAGGGTGAATCGGCTAAAGAAGGCCATGGAATTTTAACCTGCTGCTGACCATGTATTAGTAAATTTGTTGATAAAATAAATAATATTAAAAAACAAAATAATTGTTTTTTCATTACTTGAGCACCATTAGCTTCTTTATTTCAACAAATCCGTTACAACGCATAACATAAAAGTATATTCTACTGTTCAAATCTGAAGCATTAAGCATAATGCTATGTTCACCTGCTTCTTTCATTTCATCAAGTAATGTAATTATTTCACTGCCTAAAACATCATAGATTTTAATGCTTACTGATTGTCTATCAGGTATTGAAAACGATATACTTGTTATTGGATTAAAAGGATTTGGATAATTTTGTGAAAGACTAAATTCATACTTCCTAAAGTTAAATTTATAAAAACCAACGTGGCTGCTTACTATTGGTGTAAAAATAGACTCTCTAGTTCCATTAATCGATGTAATCTTGTAATATGCAGTCATAGACCCACCAGTGCTAAAATCATAATCTGTAAATGATGTTGTGGTTTTTGATACTGTTGCTATTTTGGAGAAAGACCCTGGACTTCCCCTACCACTTACAACAGATCGATAAATACAATAACTTGTCCAGTAATCTTCAATGTTATCTGATTCATTCCAGGTTAAGTATGGATTTCCTGCAAGAGATGATATTTCAACATCAAGTGGTGGTAGTGGTTCTAACTCTGTTGTTATATGTGGTACCGATACAAGATTCCAAATTTGAACCTGTTCCGGAAATGCATTTGATGTATAAACATATCTAAATACACCATTATAAACGCTGAAATCGATTGTGTAGTCGCATCCAGCGGGACAATTTTCTGCAATCGCTGAGGTTCTATCATCAATATAAAAATGATCTTTATATACGTAATTACCGTTCGCAATTGTTTGAACGTATCCAGTTATTTTATATAAAGCTAAACCCATTGTTTCTGCTGGACCAGTTGGATGCTCCCAACATCCAAATAACTGGAATTGATGATTCGAAGAAGGATAAGGTGTGTAAATTGTTGTTCCATTATAATCATTTGTTAAATCATGTATATTACTATATGCTGTCCAACAAAGCTCACTCCATTTTTCAATTTTTATTGCAACATTTTTAGGATCCGATGAATTGTCTTTAACGTTGATCATTAACTCACCGGCAGTTACTTATTCTTGTGCGTTTAGCAAATTGGCAAGTAACATAAAAAATATAAATGCTATTTTTTTCATTGGATACTCCCTTAATACTTAATTAAACATATCAAATTTTACTTCAAATTCAAATTATATTTTGTTAATTGATTGATAACTACAAAATATTAAGGCACGAGTAATCGTGCCTTAAATGATATTATTTCAACAATATTAATTTCTTTGTTGCCGAATAATTTTCACTTTCTATCTTATAGAAATATATTCCTGATGAAAGTCCGGATGCATTAAACATCATTTCGTGATAGCCTTCTTCAAGTTCACCGTTAAATATTTCTGCTACTTTTTCGCCTAGTGTGTTGTAAACACTTAAGCTTAAGTTTGTTTTAACTGGTAACGCAAACTTAATTGTTGTACTTGGGTTAAATGGATTTGGAAAGTTCTGGTACAATACAAATTCTTTTGGAGTTGATACTTCTACCTCAATCTCATTACTGTATTTGAAAGAACCATCAAAATCAATTTGTTTTAGGCGGTAAGCATATAAACCCGGAGTTACATTGTTTTCTTTAAATGAATAAACTGTTTTTTCTGTTGATGTCCCTTTTCCCTCAACAAAGCCAACTTTCAGCCAATCAAAATTTTTGCTTCTGTCTTCCGGTTTAATCTTTTGAATTTCAAATCCCGAATTATTTGTTTCAGTTGCCGTGCTCCAGTTAAACAAAACATTCTCATCTTTTATTTCTGCTATAAAGGATAAGAGTTCTACAGGAACCTCATTCTGCACTGTCATTGAAACAGGAACAACAATTATTTGATTTGCAGGATCATTAGTGCTGATTTCTATATCCATTGAATATTCACCCAATTCAAGGTCTTCAGTATTTATCATCAGTCCGATATTTACTGAGTTACCCGCGTAAATTGTTCCCGAATAATTGTTCAACACCAACCATTCAGGTTCTGCTGAAAACTGAAGTGCCAAATTATTTGCAACATAATTAGCATTATAGGCAACCAGCAATCCAACTGTACCTGCTGCATTTTCAATTCCAATTGTAGCTGAGTTAAGAGTGCCGCTCATATTATTATAATAAACCATTATCTTGCCGCTTGAGTAGAGAACTACCTGAAATGTTAAAGACCCCTGATTGGAATATCTGTGCCAGCCGGTAAACTGCACAATAAACCTGTTGCCGTCTTGTTTATAATGAACCGTACCGGAAGATACACCGTCAAGATCATCCCAGAATGGTGCGATAAATTCATTTGGCACTGCGGTACTTGGGATTGTAGCATTTGTATAAATGTTAGACGTAATTGGTGAAAATAATATTACTCCATTTGAGCTGACATATATCTGAGTTTTAATATTTCCATAAAACTTAAAGTTAAAGCCTAATGGAAACGGTCCTGCATATCCTTCATCTTTCGGGTTAAAAGTACTGGTTGCAGTCCAGTTTGTTACTAATGTTCCGGTAGAAACAATATCATCCCAAACATATTGAGGTCCGTTAGGTTCATTACTGTCAATCCATTTGTAGCCAAACGCATCGGGACCACCGAAACCTTCAAAACTTAATCCCGGCAGATCATTTGGAAAATCTTTTATTGATTTAATCTGATTTTCGAAGCGATCATTAACACCTGTTAAAGTTACAATTACATTATCCGGGAAAGTATTGTTTTTTAATTCAATCAAATAATCAAGCGTTGAATTTTGTGAGGATGCATTTGACAACACAAGATATTCTGTAAAGGTTGTGTTTGGTATTGCAGTACAATGTATTGAATCAGCACTGACTGATGCAAGCGGAGTATATAGAGTGACACCGGTTGGCACATTGGACATAATTGATTTGTTGTTCCACATATCCATTGCTTTTGCAGCAAAGTAATAAGTTGTGTTAAAATTTAATCCATCAATTACAAATGATCTTGGTGTGCCGGCTGTATCTGAAACACCAGTTAATATTCTTTGTTCAGCATTATTAAAATCATCATCATTAGTAATCGGATTAGTTGAGAATCTCAGATCATAAGAGGTAACTCCATTAAAAGTCGAATCATAAGGAGCAGTCCAGTTTAATGACAGTGAATTTGAGGTAGCATCACCAACAGATAAATCTGTAATCTGATCAGGCGGAGTTGTATCAGGCGGAATCTGTCTAACAACAGGTAAAGAAGGATCGCCCATCAGGTTGTACATTTCTAGATATCTTAACACCATTCCTGTAACACCGCCGTAATAATTTGCAAGATATATTTTTGCCTGATCAAACATAGGGGTAATACGGGTAATGTCATCAATAAACATCGCATCGAATAATCTTCTTTCAAGTATATCATCTTCATCCCAATAGGAATTTACAGATGAGCCATAAAAACCTGATCCGCCGTTTGTGGCTCTTATCCATGTTTCGCCAAAACTTTCAGATATCTGATAAGAGCCGGTAACGCAAGAGAATGAGTAAACAAATGGATACATACCTGTATTGGTTAATGCTCTAACTTGTGATTGCGTTAATTGCGGACCATCAGCCCAGTATGTTTCTGCTCCATGCCCCGAATAAACTGCAAACCGCTGATTATCATTTAAAGCATTAATCAATTGTTGAGTAGTAGCGTTGTAAGTAACTGTGTAGAGTTTCAGATTTACCCAGTTGTTTGGCTGAAAATGAGTGTTGATACAATAATTGTGTGTTCCTTCAGAGTACTGATAATTATCAGTTGATGCCATCCAGATATTTTTTTTAGGCAATGTTGAGATATAAGTTTCCATATAAATGGATTTATTAAGTGCGTTTTGTAATTCCTGCAAAGTTGTAACAGAAAATCTTCCGATAAAAGCATCAGCAAATTTATCACCGCCTGCAAGCTGTACATAATTAAGATCAGTATTCGGACTTCCCGTTCCGCTTCCAATCCAGGATGGAATGTGCTGAACATCTCCGATCAGAATAACAAACTCCGGTCTTGTTGCCGGATCATCGTATCTGTTCTGAATAAAAGTTTTAATGGCAGTTGTAGTTGTTCCGGTTACAGTTGTATTAAAAAGATCAATAGTAAAACCCTGCGAACCTTTATGTGTTACAAATGAAGATAACCCCGATTCAAATGTTGGTGCAGTAATAATAAGCATTCTCATTGACTTTATACTTTGCTGTGGCTGGTAGTTAACAAATATGCCTTTTAGAAAGTCATTGAATGAGTCTGATTTCCTTGCTTCAGTTTCAACAGGATCGTTTAAAATGATTTCAAAGGTACCTGATGAAGTTATTGCTAGTTCATTATCCTTTGGATTATAGTTAAAGGGATAAATCGTTATCATAATTCCGGAAACACCGCCAATATTAAAAGGTTCGGATAAACTAACTAACTGTCTTTCAATACCTCTTGAATTATAATAAGACTGGTTAATAGTAAAAGGTCTGTCATCAAGTGATTTGTTCTTTTCCCAGGGCATTTGTTTAGGATAAATTTGTTTATCTAAAGTGATGGTTTTAATATCCTGACTAAGTTTGCGGACAGAAGGTGATTTTTCATCATCACCTATAAACAAATTAAAAGATATTAATGGTAAAGCCGGTAAACCAACATCTGGAGTAACCCCATAACCTGAAATTTTTATATCTAAAAACTCTTTACCATTACCAAATACCTGATTGTATTCAAATGGCATTAAAGAAAAGTTTACCTTATAACCGTTATTAGTTTTAACGATTGAGATTCCCTCTGGTTGAGCAAAAAGTGTTGTGCTAAAAAATGCTGCAGAAAGTAATACAACAAACACAAAACCAAAATAATGTTTCATAATAAAGCCCCTGCTTTAAGTGAGTTAAAATAATCCCTGTTTGAGGTGAGTTAATTAATTAAAAATATGATATGTAAAATTATATTAAAAATGATTACTTAACTAACAGATATAATTAGATTTTTTTTGTAATAACAAAATCAATTTATTTGAGAATCTGATTATGAAAACAAGAAAGAACTATTTCTTATAAATATAAGATACTCCTCCATATTTTTTTTGTAATTTTAGTTAGCTTTGAAGCAATTAAAAAAAGGAATTTACTTTGGATTGGAAATTACTTTTATCAGACGATCGTCTTGGAATAAATAAATCGCAGCTTTCAAAGAATGATGGACGAAGTCAGTTTCAAAAAGATTTTGATCGAATAGTTTTTTCTCCTGCTTTTAGAAGATTGCAGGACAAGACTCAGGTTTTCCCTTTACCGGAAAGCGATTTTGTTCATACAAGATTAACTCACAGTCTTGAGGTCTCTGTTGTTGGCAGATCACTTGGAAATCTTGTCGGACAAAGAATTATTTCACGATATCCAAAACTCAAAAAAGATTACACTCAATTTCATTTTGGTGAAATTATTGCAGCAGCCTGCCTTGCTCATGATATTGGCAATCCGCCTTTTGGTCATTCTGGCGAGGATGCAATCTCCGAATACTTCAAAAATGGAAACGGTAAAAGATTTAAAGAAAAAATTAGTGATGAGAAAAAATGGAATGATCTGATTCGCTTTGAAGGAAATGCACAGGGATTCAGAATAATTACAAAACTGCAAAATCAGGATGTTGATGGAGGACTGCAATTAACTTATGCGACATTATCCGCCTTAAATAAATACCCAAAAGAATCTTTAACTGATCGTGAAATCAAATATGGGAATGGATATAAAAATATTTATAAGAAATTTGGTTTCTTTCAATCAGAAAAAGATTTGTTCAGGTTAGTTGCTGAGAAAACCGGACTTGATAAACCAGACAAGGATGAAAATTATTTGTGGTTCCGTCATCCGCTTTCTTTTCTTGTTGAAGCTGCTGATGATATTTGCTACAGTATTATGGACCTTGAAGATGGGTTTCGTTTAGGTCTTCTATCCTTTAAAGAAACAGAAAATTTACTTTTGCCTTTAATTCATAAAGGTGATTTATCAGGCTACAAAAAGCGGGACGATAATGAAAAGGTTGGTTATCTGCGTGCAAAAGCAATCAGCGATCTTGTTAATCTTGTTGCAGATGCTTTTATGGAAAATGAAATAGAAATTATTGCAGGAAAATTTAAAAAAGAATTGGTAACGGTGATTTCAAAATCAAGTACTCTTAAGAAAATCGAGAAAGCTTCTATTGAAAAAATTTACAGGCATAGAAGTGTTGTTGAGCGTGAAGCTGCAGGCTATGAAGTGCTTGGTGGTTTGCTTGATACTTTTATTACTGCTTATAACGAATATTCCAATCATAATCTTACTCCAAAATATCGTGCAATAATCAATCTTATTCCTAAGAGATTTTTCTACAATGAAGAAAAATATCCCGAACTTTATCAGAGGCTTTTACGTATAATTGATTTTATTTCCGGTATGACAGATTCTTATGCTGTTTCGATCTATCGAAAGATAAAAGGTATTTCTTTACCGGGTGGTCGGGTAACAGAGTAACTAAATTATAATAGAACGCGGATGACACAGATTGCGCGGGTTTGCACAGATTAAAAACAGGAGGATTTATATGCTGCACGAAAATATCACAAAGAAAATTATTGAAGCTTATTATAAAGTTTATAATTCTCTTGGTTATGGATTTTTAGAGAAGGTTTATGAAAATGCTTTAAAGATTGAACTTAAGCGAGCAAATCTAAAAGTTGATCAGCAGAAAAATGTCAAAGTGTTTTATAATGAGTTTGAGGTTGGTGATTACTTTGCAGATTTAATAGTCGAAGATTTAGTAATAGTAGAATTAAAAGCTGCTGAAAGTTTATGTGAAGAACATGAAGCTCAACTGATCAATTATCTAAAAGCAACAAATCTTGAAGTCGGTCTATTATTAAATTTTGGAAAGAAAGCAGAATTTAAGAGAAAAGTATTTTCAAATGATCGAAAATCCGTGTGAATCAGCGTAATCTGCGCTATCCGTGTTCTATTGAATTTTGCGTTAATGTCTTTCAGTTTTCATATCGCGGGTCATAAGATCGGTTGTTGCCTTAACAGGATCCTTATCCTCAAACAATATCTTATAAACTTCTGTAGTAATAGGGACTTCAATTTTATGCTTATCAGCAAGCTTAGAAGCCGAGCGGCTTGTCTCAACGCCTTCAGCAACCATATCCATACTTTTTAATACTTCCTTAAGAGTTTTACCCTTACCAATCTGTTCACCAACATAGCGATTGCGGCTATGTTTGCTCATACAAGTAACAATAAGATCACCCATTCCTGAAAGTCCGGCAAAAGTTTCAGGTTTTGCACCCATTGCTAAACCGAGTCGTGATATCTCAGCAACACCGCGCGTCATTATTGCAGCCTTTGTATTATCACCAAAACCGGCACCGTCAATTATTCCCGCACCGATTGCAATTACATTTTTAAATGCACCGCCAAGCTCAACACCAAGAATATCAGTAGATGAATAAACTCTGAAATAAGAATTCATAAACGCTGCCTGAATTGATTTAGAAGTATCGTGGTCAATTGATGCAGCAACAACAGCAGTTGGAATTCTTCTGCTTACTTCTTCAGCGTGTGAAGGACCTGAAAGAACACCGATTTGATTTTTACTTAACTGAGGATGAACATCCTTTAACATTTGTGACATTGTCATAAGATGCTTATTCTCAATTCCTTTTGAAACACTTACAAGAATTGAGTTTTTAATATCCGGGTACTTAATCTGCTCAACAACTGAGCGAAGAAACTGTGAAGGAACGGCAAGCACTAAAATATTTTTTTGATGTATTGATTCTTCCAGATCGTGAGTGATTGAAATCTCTTCCGGGATAGGCACACCGGGAAGATAAAGAGAGTTGATTCTTTTTTTAAGTAATTCCTTAACGTAATTTTTTTTGTATTCCCAAAGAGTTACCTGATGACCGTTATAGTGAAGGAGAATACCAAGTGTAGTACCCCAACCTCCTGCACCAAGCACAGAAATTTTCATTATTTCTTTTTCTTAAAACTTAATTTATTTTCTGTTCCGTTAAGTAAACGAACAACATTTTTTCTATGAGTAAAAACTACAAGCAAAGCAACACCGGCAACAAAAGGAAGAAGCGTTCCATAACTCTGAATATGATCGTGCAAAATATTTTCTCTGAATATCAAAGTAAGAGGAACTGATAATGCGGCTACAATTGAACCTAAAGAAACATATCTTGATATTGAAACAACCAGAATGAATATTCCAACTGCTATAAGCATATCAACAGTGATAATCATTAATAACATACCGAGTGCAGTTGCAATTCCTTTTCCGCCGCGGAATCCTGCAAACACAGTCCAGATATGTCCGATAACTGCAGCAATACCGGCAATAATCTGAACTAAAGTAAAATCATCAAATGGAGAAACGTTTTGGAAAGGTAATCCGCCATAATGTAATCTTGCAACAATTACTACAGCAACTGCTCCTTTAAGAGCATCAAGGATAATAACTAATAATCCTTTCTTCCAGCCAAGCACACGCATAACATTGGTACCGCCGGCATTACCGCTGCCATGTTCACGTATATCAATTCCATGAAAATATTTACTTATAATCAAACTTGTTGGTATAGACCCAACCAAGTAAGAAAGAATTATGATTGTTGCTAATAAAAACATTATAAACCTTAAAGTTGATGCAAAACCTAAACAATATTTAATAAAGAATCAACGAAAAGAAACAATTGATATTTGTAAAAAAATTACTCTCACCTGCGTTAGATATCTATAATTATCCTAAGATTCATTTATTTGTTAAATGATTGAACCATTATTATGCCAGTAATCAGAGTATTTTTCAACATATTCACTTTTGATCGATTTTTTGACATCCTCAACATAATTAATGCTTTTCATCCCAACTAAAGTGATTGTAACCTGAGGCACACTATTAATTAATAATATAGCTTTTTGAGATAAAGACAATTTTTGCTGCTCAATATTGGCAAATTTATCTATTACTTTATGAAAAATGAGATTTTCTTTGTTTTTATCCTTTGCCAGATTACTGAATATTGAGTCCAGTAAGATGTTAGTTGTTACTGCATAATTCCTTAGGGTACGGAGAATATTTTCGTCGTTTGAATAATTTTTACCGATTTCATTTATTGCAAAATTAGCACGGGGTATTAAATAAGTCGTTTTAATTTCTCTGAATCTCCCGGGATCATCAAACTTTTTGTAATTTGTTTTTAAAATATTTGAAACAGAAATACAATCAATCAGATTTTTTTTCTCGCTGGTACTTAAACCAATAAAATTAATATACTTTTCTATTATAAGATTTTCTTGTTTATTCAAATCGTCTATCAGATAGAAAATTTCTTTTTCGTTACGGTCTTCAATTACGGGATAATCAGCTAATCTGATAAGTTTATTTTTGTTGATTGCATTTAAAGGACGATTGACCAACACTCCTAAATTATTTTCAGCAGCAGTATCCAGAAAAGTCCTGGTTTGATTTTGCTGATTTAAAATATTCATCCCGCCGCTTTCAATTAAATTCATTGGGAATTGCACCACAGCAAAATGATTTCTGTCAGAAATCTCATTAGCTGTTTCAATAATTCTTTCTAATGAAACAAAGTTTTGCTTTGATTGCCTTTCCGCGAAAGTGTTTGATGAAATCCCATAATATGCAATTCTGCCATTATCAACTTCTTTTTCAAGATGGATAAAAGCAGATTTAATTCTTCTGTAAAATTCCCGCTCTCTTCTATCCGAATCTGAAATAATTGAATATGTTAAAAAGTATTCAGGATTATGAAGCAGATAAACATCAATCTTCTTAAGATTTAATCTTTGTAAAGAGAGAGTGATCTGGTTTTCGAGAAAATCCGGACTGATACAATGCCAAAGGTCTTGCCCGCACTTAACCACTTCTGTAAAAGGTTTACCGGATTGCTCTCTTTCCACTGCAAGTTTAAGATTAGCGCCTTGTATATATCCGCCTTTTGAAACAACAACAATATTTTCCGCATCAATTTTATTTTCTGATACAAGTTTATTTATAACTTTTCCAACAAGAGTTTCACTTCCGCCATCAGAATAATTTGATGAAGTATCAACCAAATTAATTCCAGAAGTCAGTGCAAGTTCCAAAGCATTTTTGTGTTGTGATACTCCGTTATCAATTCTGTATCCTCCGAAACCGCAAATCGAAACTTTAAATCCCGTTTTGCCAAGAACTTTAGATTTTATTTCCGGATATTCACTAATGTATTTTTTTGTTCCTTCAACTGTAGCCATTTGCGAAAGCTTGAAAAATTATGTTCAAAACTAAGGAAAAATGTAAGATTCTCAAGATTCAGAAAGATATTAAACCTTTTCTTTAAAGCATTATTGCTATATATTTACAGCCCGAAATCAGAAATTAAAATTATAGGAAAATAAAATGGCAAAACAACAAACTTTTTCGGACAAAGCAAAAGGCAAGAAAAAAGTTGAAAATGTTACTGTAAAGGTTATTAAGAGTGTAAAGACAAATGGCGGTGCGTACAAGTTTAATGAAAAATTTGTAAAACTTGCTGATGTTAGCAAAGTAACAGACATTAAATAATCTTTATTCAAACAAATCCGGACTTATAGCTCCTTCCAATAGAAGGAGTTTTTCTTTTATATCCAATCCGCTTGCATAGCCTGTTAAACTTCCGTTACTTCCGATTACACGATGACAGGGAACAATTATGGCAACAGGATTTTCTCCGTTAGCTTTTCCTACTGCACGGATGGCTTTTACATTACCAATTTTTTCTGAAAGCATTTTGTAAGAGATTGTTTTTCCGTAAGATATCTTTTGTAATTCCTTCCAAACTTTTTTTTGAAATTCTGTTCCTTCCAAATCAAGCGGCAGGTTAAATTTTTTTCTTTCACCCGAAAAGTATTCTCTTAATTGGCTAAATACTCCGAATAAATATGGGTCATCGTTATGCAGTTTTGTTGAAGAAGTTAATTCAGGAATCTTTTCTTTTGAATTGAGAAATAGTTTTTTTATTCCTTTTCTTGATACCAGAACAATTATTTTTATTCCTGAAATTGTTTCTTCGGAATAATATGTTTCATTCATTTTAATCCTTGAGATAAAAAAAGGCTGCTACAAGCAGCCTGAAATTTCTTAGGAAAATATTATCAAGCAGGAACAACATTTATTGCTGGATTTATATCACGCTTAAGTAATCCTTCGATTGCCATTAAGGTTCCGCTGATAGCACTCGGACAACTGCCGCAAGCACCCTGATAACGAATCATAACTGTATAACCTTCTAATCCCAAAACTTCCAAACCACCGCCATCCCCGGCTAATGCAGGTCTGACTTTTTGGTCCAGCAATATATTAATTTGCTTTAACAGTTCATTTGATTCTTCATCACTTACTTTTATTTCCTGCTCAGCAGGGATCAGATTTTTATCAAATGTTTTCAGGAAATTAATAAAAGGTCGTTGTATTTGTCCCCAATTATTTTCAGGTGATTTTTCAATTGTTACAAACTTCTCCATATAAAAAACAGAAACAACACCGGGGATTTCAAAAATACCTTTTGCAAATGGATCGTTTTGTGCGGATTCCTTATCAGCATATTGCCGGGTTTCACGATCTAATAGTTTTTCATTCAATATAAATTTTAATGCATGCGGGTTTGGGGTTAAGTCAACATCCTGAACCATTAACATGATTGTTCCTTTCTTATTAAATCACACCTGAAAAATAACCTTTCAATTATAACTCTGCAAGTCAGTTCAAATCCGTTTTGATAATTCGCAAGGAAATCTTTTTATAATGTTCTACTAAGGCTATTTTTGAAAGAAAATTTTGAAAAATTTATGAAAAAAATTTTAATTGTATTTACCGGCGGAACTTTTTCTATGATGATTGATGAGAAAACCGGCGGCGCTGTTCCAAAGTATTCCGGAAATGAATTACTCGGAATGATTCCCGAAGCAAAATTATTGGCGGAAATTGATTGCTTTGATTTTGGAAAATATCCAGGTCCGCATGTTACTCCCGATCTGATGCTGGATTTATCAAAAAAAATAATTGCAAAACTCAAGTCTGATAAATATGATGGTGTAATTGTAACACACGGAACAGATACTTTGGAAGAAACTGCATACTTTTTAGATTTAACCATCAAAACAGAAGTGCCCATTGTTGTTATAGGAGCAATGAAAAACAGTTCCGAACCGGATTGGGACGGACCAAGAAATTTAATTGATGCTTTAACTATTTGTCTGAATGACAATTCAAAAAATCTTGGCGTACTTGTCTGTTTGAATGGAGAAATAAATGCAGCTAGTGAAGTAACAAAAATCTATTCTGATTCTGTTGAGTCATTTAAGAGTCTGGATTTTGGAAATCTCGGTTTTGTACAGAATGGAAGAGTGATTTTTAATCGGCTGCCAAGAAGACTTGAGACTATCGAAACACAAAAAATAAATTCTAATGTGGATCTGCTGACTGTATATGCAGGTATGGATGAAAAGTTTTTCAAGTTTTCTGCAGACAGTAAAGTGGATGGAATTGTTGTTGAAGCACTTGGTGTCGGTAATGTTCCACCACCTGCTTTTGAGGGAATAAAATATGCTGTTGAAAAAAAGATCCCGATTGTTCTAACATCACGCTGCCCGGCTGGCGAAACAGATTATATTTACAGCTATCCCGGTGCAGGTAAACATCTTCACGATCTTGGAGTGATCTTCTCTGATTATCTTAATGGACAGAAAGCCAGAATTAAAATGATGATTGTTCTTGGATTAACAAATAAATATGATGAGATAAAAAAATTTTTTGAATAGCAGGAATGTCGTTACGAAAATCCTCTTTAAGGGACGAATCAATCAACTGAAATATTTAAGATCACCTCGTTCAGATCTATTGGAACTGTTGATGAAAGATTTGTATTAAATCTTATGTAAATCCTCTATATCAACCTTTACAACTTCATTTATCTGTTTGCCTAAAAATAATTCGGCAACTTGTTTAAACGTTGTTGGAATATCACTTACGTATAAATCAAGATTTCCCGGAACTGCCGAGTTTGTTTCAAATCCAATTCTGTTTATTTCGTTTCTTACAACTTCAGCAGCGGCAATACCTGAGTCAATCAGTCTAACATCTTTACCTATCACATCCTGAATTACATCAGCAAGAATTGGATAATGTGTACACCCAAGAACCAAAGTATCAATATCTTTTTCTCTTAATTCTTTTAGATATTCTTCCGCTATATGATAAGTTGCTTTGTGATGTATCCATCCTTCCTCTGCAATCGGTACAAATAACGGACAGGCTTTTTCGTAAACTTTTATTTTATTATCAATTTCTTTTATTGCCTTAGAATAAGCCTGATTTGATATTGTTGCCCGTGTTCCTATAACTCCTATTTTTCCGTTTTTAGTTTGGCTGACTGCCATATCGGCGCCGGGCAGAATTACACCTATAACGGGCACGTCAAATTTTTCTTTTAGTGTGGGAATTGCAATTGATGAAGCAGTATTACAAGCAACAACGATTGCTTTAACATTTTTTTGAAGTAAAAAACTTGTATCCTGAATTGAATAATCAATAACAGTTGAGTTTGATTTTGATCCGTAAGGCACACGAGCAGTATCACCAAAATAAACAATACTTTCTTTTGGCAGCACAGATGATAATCTTTTTACTACTGTTAAACCGCCAATACCTGAATCAAATACGCCGATAGGCTTTTCTTTTTCCATAAAATTCAAAATTGTGCCTTTGGTTTTTAAGTTTTGCTATTGATCTTTTACTATTAATCAAAAGAATGCTACAAAATTTGTGTAATAGTATCTGTTAATTCAGAAATGATAAATTGATAATCATTCTGCGAAACTTTGTGACCGTTTCTATCCAAAACATAAAATGAATCCACAATATCATCACCTTTGGTTGATATTTTTGCATAGTAGATTATCAGTCCGAGTTGATTCATTTTATTTGTAATATGATACAAAAATCCTAATCTATCGGGTGAGTGAATATCAATAATTGTATAACGGTCATGTTTTTCAAAATTGATTTTAATCTGTCCGCTTCGTTTAAATAATTTGCTTTCAATTCTCCACCAACGCGATTTTAATTTTGCAACTTCCTGATGAAGTTCTAAAAAACCATTTATTACCGAGTAGAAATCTTCTCTTATCTTTTCATATTTATTGGTATCAATATGTTTATGAGTTCTGAAATCAGTAACAAGAAAAGTATCAATTACAATTTCGTCTTTGCGTGTAAATATTTTTGCCGAGTGAATGTTAGCATCGTTAATAGCAAGCACACCGCAAAGTTTAGACAGAAGAGATGGAAAGTCTTTTGTAATTACCGTTACATTTGTAAAGTCATCCAGATCTTTGAATAAAACTGAGATACTGTCTCCTCTCAATATTTCTTCTGTATGCAGGGCTATTTCCTCATCTGTAAATTGGTTTACATATCCCATATCATCGTGTAAAGAATCAATATGATCCTGAACATGGTTTTCAGTAATCTTATCAGAATGTCTGGAAATATCTTTAGGAGTGGAATAAATTGTTGAGTAAAGCAGTTCTTCACCGGAAATTTTATCCTGAATCATCCGCTTGCTTTTACTGTAAAGTTCAGAAAGTAATTCAGCTTTCCATGAAGTCCAGACTACAGGATTAACAGCAGAAAGATCAGCATAAGTAATTAGGTAAAGTAAATCGAGTTCTTCAATAGTATTGAATTTAGCTGCAAAGGAATCGAGTGTTTCCGGGTCATTTAAATTTCTTCTGAAAGCTACTTGTTCCATTGCGATATGGTTTTTGACAAGGAAACAGACTGTATCAATTTCTTTTTCTTCATAACCAAGTTTTATCATTATAGATGAAGCCATTTCAGCACCGATTATTTCGTGTCCTGAAATATCAATTGGTTTTGCTATATCATGAAAAAGTAAAGCCAAGTTAAGTATTTCTTTATCTTTTATTGAATTATAAATTCTGCCGAGTAATGAACTATCATTAGCTAATTTTTCCAGATTTTTAATTGCCATTATAGTATGTTCGTCAGCAGTGTAGCAGTGATAAACACCGTGCTGCATAAAACCGTTCAGCTCACCAAACTCAGGAAGAAAAGCACCAAGCACTCCTAACTCATTCATAATTGCAAGAGTTGAACCGACGTGTCTGGAAAATTTTAATATCTCTCTGAAAAAGACTGATGAATCGGGTTGTATCCAGTTGTTTTCTTCAGCATTTTCTGCTGCTTCCATTATTTTTGTTCTAAGATGATCATCAAAACCAGCATTGTAACGAACACGATAATAAAACACCCGGAATATATCAGACAATGTAGGCTCATCTTCTTTTTTCAGATAGATAACCTTGTTCTTTATATAAAAGTCGGAATCAAGATCGTATGAAAGCGAATCGGGTACAGGATTAACATACTGAACTTTATATTTTTTGATTAATGTATGCGACACTCTGAAAATGATATTAGCTGCATTAAAATAATTTTTCATAAACAGCATCAGTTCAGATTCTGAGAAACCAAATAGTGCTGCAAGTTTTATCTGATCAGAGAATTCAAATCTATCAGTTTTGATCTTTGTGGTTAAATGCAAAAGATGTCTGATCTTTAAAACATACTTATAACTTTCCAAAAGTCTTTTACATTCTGCGGGTATAGCCAGATTGTTTTCTTTTAAGTAATCAATAAAAATCTCGGCTTGTGTTTGTTCGTACTGCGAGTTTAATAAGCTCTTACTGCTTATCATCATCATCCATTCAATTGACTGAAAATCCCGTAAGCCGCCCGCTGACATTTTAACATTTGGTTCGAGTATTTTTTGTGATGCACCGTATTTCTGATGACGCCGGTTTATATCATCAATATAATTTGTAATAAGAATTCTTTTTGAATCACCGTTTATTGAGTTAAGCAGTGTAGTATTCCAAAAGTTATATAAATCAACATTACCAGAAATCAAACGTGTTTCAAAAAACTGAGTAAAGGTATGAAGATCTGAAGTAAGATATTTTTCTATATCAGAAACATCACGCACGGTATGCGAAGTTTCTATACCGCTATCCCAGAGGTTTGTTATAAAAGATTTTATTTCTTCATTATCTTTTTCAATTGAATCTGAAATAATCATAAGATCAATATCAGAAAAAGGTGAAAGTTCCCGTCTGCTAAAACTTCCTGCTGAAGCTAAAGCAAAAGAAATTGTTTTTCCATTCAATATTTTTCTGACAGCATTTTCAATAAGCAGGCTATAGTTTTTACTAAAGATGAATGCATCGGACCGGGCATTAAAAGAAGAAAAAAGTTTCTCCCGCTCATTTATAAATTCTTTTTTTATTTCAGAAAGCTGCGGCATAAAAACAAAGTTTAATTTTTTAGAAAATCATCTTTATAATCGCCGTCTTCAAAATAGTCGTCATCATCTTCGTAATCATCATCATCACCGAATAAGTCTTCATCATCTTCATACCAATAATCTTCATCTTCATAATCTGCTTCTATAACAGAAGAAATACCGCCGCGTGTGTTAAAGTTAGCAGTAATTTTCATCCATCTTGGCTGTAGCACTTCAACAAGATCATCAAGAATTTTGTTTGTAACACTTTCAAAAAAAATACCTTCATTACGGTATGATTGGAGATAAAATTTATATGATTTTAATTCTACACATAGATTACCGGGTATATATTCGAGAATTATTGTTGCAAAATCCGGCTGTCCGGTTTTGGGGCAGAGAGAAGTAAACTCAGGCGCAATATGTTTAACCTTATAATCTCTGTTGGGATATTTGTTTTCAAATGTTTCTAAGATTTTTGTTTTTTTGTTCATTTATTATTTTTTCTTTCTGATTTTTCTATTAATTCATCATTAGTAGGTAATTTTAATTCCATAAATGCATAACTGATAGCTTCACTCCATTTAATGTAGTTGGGAACAATATCAATTACTTTTTTAAGTTCTGCTTTTGTTAGTTCTCTTTCTAAATCCTGATCAGCTATTTCTTGTATGTCACTAATATGTAAACTATAAAATATTTTATCTTTTTTCATTTTATTTGAGCCTTAATTTTTAATGTTTTTAAAAATTCTTAAAGTATAAATCAATTTCATCTCTCATCTCAATTCCGACTTCTTCAAAGCAATTCAACAAATTATTATAGGAATCTTTTCCACCTAAAAAATCCCAGAACTCTTCAGCGACCTTAAGTTCTTCTTTAAGGTCTAACATTCCGGCCATTGTCCAACGAGCGTAAGGTCTAGGTGAATAAGGATTATATGGAATAGAAAGCAAGGTATGAACATTTGCGTCAGGGTCTTCGGTGAGAATAACACCAGCCCACTCTAATAATGTTCTTTTAAATTCTTTAAATCCACCTTTGTTTGGCTTTACAGTTTTAAGATCAATCAAGAACATTTCATTTTTATCATTTCTTAAAAAAATATCAACTTTTGTTGGTTTTACTTCGCGCAATGTTCCGCTTTTACAAGCGCTTCTTAAAATTTGAAGTTCATTTACTTTATTTGGTTTTTCTACACCAGAACTAAGAGAATCCATTATCTTTTGAATTTCAAAAAGACAGTCTTCCGTAATTTTTTTCCCTGAATGTATATGTGTTTTGACCTCTACAAATTTTGTAGTGGCCAAAGAAGCTGCCACTGGCTCAAAAATGGTTGTGCCAAAATTTGTAGCCAAAGAATGTATAAAAGAATATAATGCAACTCTATCTTTCCCTAAGAGTGCAAAATGAAAAGGCATAGAATATGTTTCTGGTTTATAATCTTTAAATTTATTACGTAGACTCGTTCTTAAGGTGTTTTTTATTTTAATAATTTGTTCTTCGCTCAATCCCATAATTATTTTTCCCTTAAATGAAATATACTTTCTGAATAAGCGTTTTTATCTCTTTCTGAACGATTTAAAACAGGGCGTTTAAATTGTTGAACTATTTTCATTCCTGAATTTTCAGCAATTGTCGGATAGAGATTATGTTTATCATTTGCTACGATAAAAACGTTATAGTTATCTGATAAGAATTTTTTACAGTTGTTTAGAACACCAGTAATGCCCTTAATATAACTTTCCTTAGCTTCCTTTCCTGTTCCCTTAAATAATGGTCCTATTTCAAGTTCATCTCTTCTTTTAAATCCAAATAAATCATAAGCATAAGCATGTTGTTCATGGTAATCAATTAAGCCTACATAAGGTGGACTTGTAAATATTCCATTGATTTTTTTCTGCTTTAGATTCTTTGCAAATATTTGATTTTCTTTTTCAACAGATTCAAACAAATCGATAGTTCTGCTATCGCCTGTAAAACAATGTTGAAATGTACTTGTCCTTAGTGTCTCAAACTCTTTTATTCTTTTTAAAGTATCCTTAGCATATCTTTCCCACCAACTCTGGATTGAAAATAATGGTTTACAAATTTTACCATGCTTAGAACAATAGTAAGTTGTTGTCACAGGTTCAAGTAAAGTTGCTAAATCTGAATGTGTAGTTGCCCTGCAAGAACGAATTGTTCTGCTTAATATAATACTTATTATTTTTTTTGAATTCTTATCTTTTATTTTTTTAATTAATTCAAATACGAAATCAATCTCTGATCTGATATGTTTTAAAAACCACTTGTCTAAAAATGATTTAGGGTTAAATTGATTGAGTTCTATCCCGTATTGTTTAGAGAGCTCTTTATATGTAACTAAAAATTCCTTTTCTTTTTGTAAACCAAATTTAAACTCATCAATTTCTTTTTTATTAACTTTTATTTTGAATTCAGGAGAAGGGAAATATATATTATTAAACTCATTTAACTTTTCAAGAAGTAATTTTTCAAATTTAACCGTATTTGAATCAGCAATAAAATTTTTTAATGCTAATGAGATTTTATTTATTTCATGTTCAAGATTTGAAAAATCATAATTATCAATTTTAACATTGCTTATTAAACTGTTAAACTGCGAAATGTCTATTCCAAGTGCGTTTATTCCTAATTCGTTAGCCTGAACAAGTGTTGTTCCGCTGCCGCAAAAGGGATCAAGTATAATATCATCTTTATTAAAATAAATTTCCTTTTTAAATTCATCTGTGTTAGAATCCAGAAAATACTCAACTAATTGTGGAATAAATTTTCCTTTATATGGATGAAGCCTATGGACATGTTTTGTAGTCTCTGATTCTTTGTAATTCTCAAAAGACAAATGCCAGTTAATATCTTTACCTAACTTTTCTTTCCAATTATGCGTTCTATTGCCATAATAAGAATTATAATACTCTCTAACTTCTCTTTTACTAACAAATGTATCTCCGTTATTTCCATGCTTTGTAATTCTTCCATAGTTAACAAGGTATGAAATATTCGAAGGAGTAATATTCCGGTTTAACTCTTCACTAATCCATTTACTGGCATCTTTGATTGTAATTAGCTCTTTATTCATCCTGTCAATATTTTGGTTTTACTTTATATTTAATCGGGTCTTCAAATCCTGCCTGCTGAAAGCCGCGTAAACGCAGTGCACAGCTATCACAAATACCGCAGGCTTCATCTTCATTTTGATAACAACTCCATGTTAAGTGTAAAGGTGCGTCAAGTTCAATACCTTTTTTAACAATTTCTGCTTTGGATAAATTAATAATTGGAGTTACAATTTTAATTTGTGTTTCAGGTTTGGTACCAAGATCAATCATTTTATCATAAGCAGAAAAAAAATCAGGTGTGCAATCCGGATAACCTGATGAATCTTCGTAAACTGCTCCGATAAAAACAGCTTTTGCATTTAAAACTTCAGCCCAGCTTACACAAGCAGAAAGTATGTTTGCATTTCTAAATGGTACATAAGAAGAAGGAATACTTTTGTTATTCAAATCTGCTTTTGGTATTGATAAATTTTTATCAGTAAGAGATGAACCGCCTATTTTGGCTAAATGAGTAAAATCAATAATTAACCTTTCCTTAACGCGATAATGATCAGCAATCTGATTAAAAGCTTTTAGTTCTCTCTTTTCAGTGCGCTGTCCGTAATTGATGTGTGCAAAAGCAAGATTAAATTCCAAATTTGCGATTGCGGCAGTTACACAACTATCCATTCCTCCGCTTACAGCGATTACAGCAGTATCTTTTTTTACTGAGAGCATTTTAATGTTAATAATTGAAAATTTTCATAACAAAATACGAAAAAGGATTAAAAGATTTTGTGCAAAATTTTTCAATTCCTTGTGTTTCTTTGCGATCAACTTTGCGCTCTCTGCGTAATCCTTACCTAAAATGCATTTCACAACAAGCTCGTAAAGTGTTTAGTACTTTTTAAAATGAATTATCATAGCTATTAATAAACTTGAGATTGCTGAAAGCAAAAATGGAAATGATGATCCAAACCGATCCCATAAAATTCCTGTGAGAAAAGACCCAAGCATAACTGAAAAACTTGAGAGCATTGTTAATAAACCAATTGCAGATCCTCGTTGCTCGCTTGGAATAAGATCGGAAATCCAGGCTTTTGAAACTCCTTCTGTTGAGGCGGCATAAATTCCGTATAACGCGAACAATATCCAGATAAGATTTATATCACTCAAAAATGCAAATCCAAAATAAACTGCGGAGAAAATCATCAAACCAAAAGAAAAGACTTTTTGCTTGCCATATTTATCAGCCAATCCTCCCAGCGGATAAGAAAAAATTGCATAAATGATATTGTAAAACACGTATCCAAAAATTGCTAATGAGCTTGATTGGGTTATGTTTTGTGATTTTAAAATCAGAAAAACATCGCTGCTGTTTACCAGTGAAAAGATTGTTATTAAAACCAGAACTTGTTTGTATTGATTGGGTGCAGATTTCCAAAATTCTAAATAATTCTTTTTAGATTTTTCGTTTGATGATGCATCATTGTCTTTAACAAACAAAGTAAAAACAACTGCGATTACAGAAGGAACAAATGCAGCTAAAAATATTAACTGGAAATTATTCGGATAAAAGTTCAATAAAACTAAGGCGAGAACAGGGCCAATTGCGGCACCTAAAGTATCCAGCGCTCGATGAAATCCAAACACGGCACCGGAATTTCCATTTGAATAGCTTGCAAGCAAAGCATCTCTTGGTGCAGTTCTAATTCCTTTACCAATTCTATCCGAAACTCGTGATGTTAACACAACAGGAATATTTTGAAAAATTCCCGGTAAAGATTTTGCAAGTGCAGAAATTCCATAGCCAAAAACAACAAAGATTGATCTTTTGCCAAGTTTATCGGAGAGATTTCCAAAATATCCTTTTAACAATCCGGAGGTAACTTCAGCAATTCCTTCAATCAAACCAACCACAGCCATTGATGAGCCCAAAACTACTGTTAGAAAAATTGGAGTAACAGGATAAAGCATTTCGCTGGCAATATCTGTAAAGAGACTTACCATTCCCAGAATGAAAACTTGTTTTGAAATTTTCACTTTCATAGCGTTTAATTTATATAATAATATTTAAATCAATATTATTCTTGCTTAATTTTGGTGAGAAAAATTTATTTAACTTAAGAGGAAATAATGCGTAAAAATGTTATAGCCGGTAACTGGAAGATGAATAATGATTTAGCTCAATCGGAAAAATTAATTGTTGAGTTAAAAAATCTTTTACAAAATGAAAAACCAAACTGTGATGTAATTATTTGTCCGCCATTCACTTCACTTTCAGAAGCGTCAAAGCTGTTAAAGGGAAGTAACATTAAACTTGGTGCACAAAATATGTATTTTGAAGAAAGCGGTGCATTTACCGGTGAAGTATCTGCTTCAATGTTAAAATCAGCCGGATGTGAATATGTGATTCTTGGTCACTCAGAACGCAGAACAATATTTGAAGAAAGTGATGAAGTAATAAATAAGAAAATCAGAAAGGCGCTTTCTGCTGGATTAAAACCGATTTTTTGTGTAGGCGAACTCTTGAGTGAGCGCGAAACAGGAATAACAAATGATGTTATTAAAAGACAAATTTTATCCGGCTTACAAGGCGTAACAGAAGAAGAAGTGAAAAATATTATAATTGCTTACGAACCTGTGTGGGCAATCGGAACCGGAAAAACTGCTACACCATCTCAGGCACAGGAAGTTCATGAATTTATACGTGATTTAATTCAGATTGATTACTCTTTAGAAACAGCAAATGATGTAACGATTCAATACGGCGGAAGTGTCAAACCTGAAAATGCAAAAGAACTACTTTCACAAAAGGATATTGATGGTGCTTTGGTTGGCGGTGCTTGTTTAAAAGCTGATTTGTTTATGGGAATAATAAAAAGCGTTTGAAATTTCTTACTTGTCAAATTGCAATCATTTAGTTTGAGTAAACCTTTTTAGGCTAAATAAATTGACACATAGTTAATTCATTTAAGGCAAACAAGATTAGGTGTAATTTACTTTTTTAACAGAGATCTTTGTTAACTTTGCTTCAATATTAAAATGCCCGATTTTTTGCTCAAATCGGGCTTTCTTTTCATTGCAATCCCTTCGTTTTGAGGTTATATTTGTAACTTATTTTTTTGAGGAGTTTTGTAGCAAAGAATGATTTTCCACAAAAGTGTATTTTGTTATCTGTTTATATTCGCAACTGTTTTTTCTCATTTAGCTTTTTCGCAGGTTATTTTCAGAGATCTTCCAAATTATAAACTTAATTCTTCCGATCAGCTCTTATTTGATATAACTAGTTCAAGAGACATAATTTCGTTAAATGGAGCATGGAAAGTTTACACTGCTGATGATAAGAAAAAAGAGAAAGTGATGGTTACTATTCCATCAGTGTTTAAAGGAGAAGGTGAGTTTGTTTTTGAAAAGAGCTTCAATTTAACAAATGAACAGATAAACAATCACAAAATTTCACTCAACTTTTTTGGAATTAATTACTCTGCGGATATTTCAGTTAATAATGCGATCATTTACCGTCATCCGGGCGGTGAATTTCCTTTCTCACTTCCGATACCAAGAGATCTTTTAAAGTCCGATAAAGAAAATATTATTTCAGTCAAACTGTTTTATGCACTCGATGCATTGAATACAATTCCATTAAAACAAAGATTTTTATTCCCTCATAATTTCGGCGGTATTATCAGGGATGTATATCTGCACTTTACACCGAATATCAGTATAACCGATTTTAATTTTAAAAAAGAAATTGATATTAAAAACAATAAAGCGATTATCTCTTTACAAACAATAATTGATAATAAAGAATTCAGAAAGATACCTGATTCGCTGGGTACAAAATCTGATTTTATATTAAAAGCACAGATACTCTTTAAAGATGGAGTAAGTGTAATAACTTCTGAGCAGAATGCTTTTAGATTAGAGCCAAGTAAACGAATTGAAATTAAAAATAATTTAACAATCGCTTCACCGGTTTTATGGTCTCCGGATAATCCTTTCAGTTACCTTGTAAGATTAGAATTATGGCAGGGAGATCAATTGGTGGATAGAAGTGATAAGAGTATGGCTCTTTATAATCTTCAATTATCAGAAAATAATTTTATTCTTAACGGAAAAGATTTTCATCTGTACGGTGTTACCTATTCTGCATCTGATTTTCAATACGGAAGTCTTTCTTCTTATGAAAGAATGGAAAATGATCTTACTGTAATTAAACATGCAGGATTCAATGCAGTAAGATTTTCACGCGAACTTCCTCATCCATATTATTTAAGATTATGTGAGAAGCTTGGATTACTTGCTTTTGTTGAACTGCCAATATCTAATTTACCGGAGAATTTAGCAGCATCTCAAAATTTTGTCGAAAGAAGTAAAAACTATTTATCAGGTTTACTTTCTGCTTATAGCAGCTATTCTGCTATTACCGGAATCGGTTTCGGCTCAAGTTATCTGTTTAGTTCAGATGAGCATCGTGCAATACTTTCAAATTTAGCCGGACAGGTTAAGAAAAATAGAAATATAATTACTTATGCCTCATTCTTTGACTTTGGCTATCAGGAAATAAATAACCTTGATATTTACGGAATTGAACTATTGAACAAACAGCCGGATGATATTCAGAGTAAAGTTGAAAATCTTAAAACATCGGTCGGCAGCGGAAAATTATTTATTGGCGAAGCAACTTACATTGTAAATATCGGACAAACAGATGGCTATGTAAATAAATTTTCTTATGAAGCTCAGGCGAAATTTTTTGATGATATGTTCAGCTTTTATGAAGAAAATAATCTCAGCGGATTTTTTGTAAACACAATGTATGATATCAGGGGAGATTATCGTTCAATAGTTTGCGGATATAACAAAGATAATGTTTACAACATCGGATTAATCAGTGAAGACAGAAATCAGGAGAGACTTGCATTTAAGATACTTTCAGCCCGCATGAAAAATGCTGAAAAGGTTACAATTCCAATCGGCAGCGAAAAAGATGATGCCCCGATGATATTTATTATAACCGGATTAGTGCTCGCATTATTGATGGGTGTGCTTGTTAATTCAGGAAGAAAATTCAGAGATGATGCTTCCCGCGCACTTCTTCGTCCATATAATTTTTTTGCGGATGTCCGTGATCAGAGAATAATTTCCGCATATCATTCTTTGTTTTTAGGAGCTATAATCTCGCTGGTAATATCTTTAATCCTTGCGAATTTATTTTATTATATAAGGAACAACATTTTATTTGAAAGAATTATACTTTCTTTTGGAAGTCCAGATTTGATTGCAGGGATAAGTTATTTAGCCTGGAATCCGGTTAAAGCGCTGATATGGTTATTTATCATTTCGGTTATTGTTATGTTTTTATTAACAATAGTAATAACAGCATCATCTTTTTTTGTGAGAACAAAAGTTTATCTCTCAAGTGTTTTCTTTACAATTGTATGGTCTTTGCTTCCGGTGGTGCTTTTAATTCCGCTTGGTATTGTGCTTTACAGACTGCTGAATGCAGGTGCCGGAAATATCTATATCTATGTATTTCTGATTTTATTTTCGCTGTGGATGCTTTATCGTTTGTTAAAAGGTGTTTCAGTTATATTCGATATTAATGCCGGAGGAATTTATTTTTATGGGCTGCTTACAATAGCGCTGATTAAATTAATTTTCTTCGTTTATTTTGAAGTTAATAACTCGGTGTTTCAATATTTAAAATTGGCTTTAAAACAATTTAATATTTTTGGATAAGATTATTGTATTTATCAAAACTTGAAATATTCGGATTCAAATCTTTTGCGCAAAAAACCCAGATTAATTTTAACCGCGGAGTAACCTCGATTGTTGGTCCCAATGGCTGCGGAAAAACTAATGTTGTTGATGCATTGAGGTGGTGTCTTGGTGAGCAGAAAAGCTCTACTCTGAGAAGTGATAAAATGGAAAATGTTATTTTCAATGGTACTTCCAACCGTAAACCAATGGGAATGGCAGAAGTTTCATTAACTATTGAAAATACAAAAGGAATACTTCCAACCGAATACACGGATGTTACTATTACCAGAAGAATTTTCAGATCCGGTGAAAGTGAATATCTTCTGAATAAAAATATCTGCCGCTTAAAAGATATTACAAATCTCTTTATGGATACAGGAATTGGCGCTAATGCCTATTCAGTGATAGAATTAAAGATGGTCGAAACAATTCTGAGCAACAAAGCAGAAGAACGCCGGACGATGTTTGAAGAAGCTGCAGGAGTTAATAAATATAAATTAAGAAGAAGACTGGCTCTGCGAAAACTTGATGATGTAAAAGCAGACCTAATGCGGGTTAATGATATAGTATCTGAAGTTGAGAGAAAAGTTTCATCATTGGAAAGACAGGCAAAACGTGCGGATAAACATAATGTTTTAAATTCCCAGCTAAGAGAATTGGAAATTGATTTATCCGAAAGAGAACTTGCCTTATTTAATCTGAGAATTAATGAGTCAAAGATTTCAAAGGATGAAAACTTTAAAAAGAAAATTCATTTTGAATCAGAGATTTCAAGATTTGAAGATGAAATTAAGGACGCCAGCCAAAGACTTATTTCAATTGAGAATAAGCTTAAAGAAAAAAGAAATGAGATTACTCTTCAGACAGAAAAAATATTTAATGTTCAAAACTCTGTCTCATTAAATAATGAACGGAAAAACTCCTTAGCTAAAAACAAAGAGCGTTTTTTATCCGAGCTTGAGGAATTAAACACTCAGTTAGAAAGAGCTAAGACTATAATTGAAAAAGGAAGCATTACTATTGCTGATACTGCCGGACAGATTATTAAAAATGAACAGGAAAAGAAAACACTGGATCATAATGTTGAAGTGCAGTTAGGATTTTTAGATCAGAAAAAAAGTGCACTAAAAGAACAGTCTGATCTGCTGCTAGAAAAGTTTAAAGAAATTACCGGAAGAGAAAACGAACTTCGTAATACAATTGCTATTCTTGAATCCAAGCAGGTTAATATTAAAAAGCTGAATGATAAGATTCAGTTATTAACAAATACTATCGCCAAAACAGTGGGATTTGTAGAAGAATTAGGGAATGAAAAAGGTGAGATTCAGAAAAAGATTTCTCAGGCAGAAACTGAATATTTAAATCAGCAGAAGGAAAAAGAAAATCTTGAACAGCAGATTTCTAATCTAAAAGAACTCGAACTTGAAAAGCGAAGTCTGATAAAATCAATCAAGGATAAAATCGTATTTATTCAGAATCTTATCGATAATCTTGAGGGAGTATCAAAAGGAGCTAAAGCTTTACTTGATAATAAAAGCTGGTCAAAGAATGGAAGCATGATCCTTGCTGATATCGGCGATTCGGATGAAAGACACCGGTTTGCAGTTGAAGCTGCTCTTAAGAATAATCTTAATAATGTGCTTGTTGAATCTTTAGAAGAGTTAAAAAAGGGAATTGAATATTTAAACAATAATAAAATCGGTAAAGCTTCTTTTTATTATCCTCATTTTGATGAGCTTAATGGAAAAGGTCTGCTAAATAAGCTTCTACGGTTTTCGGATAAGCGGAAGGCAAAAAAGCTTGAACGTGAATCCGGGTTTGTTATCTGGGCTGGCGATTCAATTAAAGCGAATGAAAAATGGATGCCTTTTTTCAGAAAAATACTGAAAAATATTTGTATTGTCAGAAACCTTGATACAGCCTTTTCTCTGTTTGCACGTTATCCATCTTTTAGTTTTGCAACTCTTAATGGAGATTTTGTATCCAAAGATGGAGTTGTAGAAGCTGGCTCTGCTCCGCGTCCTGATGATTCTTTGTTCGGGAGAAAACAGTTTTTAGAAAGTCTGTCAATTGAATTTCCTAAACATGAATCTGAATTAATTTCTATTCAAAAAGAAATTGAAGATAAGGAAAATCTGCTTAATGCAATTGATCTGAAAATATTATCTGAACAGGGAAGACTTCTTGTAAACGATCTTTCGAATGTTGAAAAACAACTGGCACAATTTGAATTTGAAAAGAAAAAAGCTGAAGATGAAATTGAAAAAATCCAGAGCGAAATAAAAGAACACGCTGCCGAATCCAATCTTTTGGATAATAAGAAAATAAAACTTGAATCATTGTTAAATACAGAAATTGCTTTGCGTGATTCTGAGGAAAGAAAAAGACAAACTCTTGAGGATGAATACAAAGATTTTGAAAAAGATTATAATCAGATATTAAACCGGCGAAATGAACTTAGTGTCAATATCGAAAGATTAGTTGGTGAAAAACGAAATACCGAAAATGCAATTAAACGTGCAGACGAATCTATTTTATCAATTACTAACTCAATTACTAAAAGGAAAGAAGATATCGAACTTGTTTCAGTTGAGACCGAAAAGATTAATAATGAACTGGAAACTTTACTTAAAAATTTAACTGAACTTGAATCTGTTAAATCAACTCTCAATAGCCAATTGGGAGAGATTGAATTAAGATTTCAAGAATTAAGAGAAGAAGTAAACAGCAAGGAATCATCATTGCGTGTTTTACGCAAAGAGCGTGAAGCGGTTTCCGAAACTATCCATAATATGGATATCACTATCAGGGAATTAGATATTAAAAGTGATAATCTTATTGATCACATAAAAGAAAATTATTCTTTAACTCTTGAAAAAAAGGATTTTGATGATTTATCAACTTTTGATTTTAAACAAAGGACTGATGAAGTAGCAGATTTAAAAACTAAAATTAAAAATCTGGGTCCGATTAATCTTGTTGCTCATTCTGAATATGAAGAAGAGAGGGAAAGACTTGATTTTCTTCATAAACAGAGAGATGATCTTGTTGAATCCGAAAAAGATGTAATTAAAACTATTGAAGAAATTAACAATACAGCTCAGGCACAATTTTCTGAAACATTTGAAAAAATAAGAAGCCACTTTATCAATATCTTCAGAACATTGTTTGATCCCGGTGATGAAGCTGATCTGAGAATTGAAGAAAATGCTGATCCGCTTGAAGCAAAGATAGAAATAATCGCAAAACCTAAGGGTAAAAGACCAACGTCAATTGAACTTTTATCGGGCGGAGAGAAAACATTAACTGCAATTGCTTTGTTGTTTGCAATCTATCTTGTAAAACCAAGTCCGTTTTGCATTCTTGACGAAATAGATGCACCGCTTGATGATGCAAACATAGATCGTTTTACGAGAATACTTAATGAGTTTAGCGTGAACACACAGTTTATAGTAGTAACACATAATAAAAGAACAATGGAAGCAGCAAGTGCATTGTATGGCGTTACTATGCAGGAAGAAGGTGTTTCAAAATTAGTAAGTGTAAAATTTAATGAAGATCTGGACTTTGTAAATAATTAATTTGTGTTGAGATACATTGAAGAATAATACCTTACATATTTTCCTATTTTCGGTAGTGTTGGGCGTAATATTTATTTTTTCAAAAAATATTAACGCTCAATGGGTTAATGATCCTTCTGCTAATACTAAACTTGTTATTGATCCGGTTGATCCTGTAAACATTACTGCGTACAGTGATTTAGAAGGCGGCGGATATGTTTTTTGGGAAGATAAAAAGGGTATTCATAGTAAAGATATTTACTTCATAAGATTTGATAAACAAGGTGAAGTGCGTTTCAGAGGTGATGGCAAAGCTATTTCAACTAGAGGCGGTGTAAAGGAAAATCCAATTGCAGTTGTCGGACCATTTGGTAATGCACTGGTTCTTTGGAGCGGTAAAGAGAAAAACAATTCAGAGTTATACATTCAGAAACTCAGTAAAACCGGTTTAAGGCTCTGGAAAAACGAGGGCATACAGTTAACTGATACAAGATCAGAAAAATCAGGTTACTCACTTTGTGTTGATAAAAAAGGAACTATTCATGTCAGTTATATCAGTAAATCAAATACTTCTCCTGCAAAATATACTGTTAAATATCAATCACTGGATGTAAACGGAAAATTTTTAAGCGATTCACTGAAAGGTAGTTTATATAGTTCAGGCAACAGGATAACTGATACAGAGATAATTCCGGATAACAAGGGCGGCAAATATATTTTCTGGCTTGAAAGTCAAAAAAATAAAATGCTGCTTCGCTCTCAATACATTGACTCAGCCGGTTCCAGACAATGGGGAAACAAACCATTGGATATCTCAAAAGAGAATAACAGTGTTATTAATTATACTGTCGGAAAACTTGGTAACGGAATTTATACCGCCTATACTTATCAGGGTACAAATAAAATTATTTATCAGAATTTAATTTCTGCAAACGGCGTATTACTTTGGGGAACTGACGGGATATTGTTAACCTACAAAGCCGGAAGTCAGACTAACCCGCAATTTGCATTTATTGATTCTACAGTAGTTGTCAGCTGGACAAATGAATTTGAGAAATCTAAAGATGTTTTTATTCAGAGATTTGATTTAGATGGAAAAAGACTTTGGGGTAATAGCGGAAAACGAATAATAGATATTAAAGGAAATCAGTTCGGACAGAGAATTGTTCATAATCAGAAGGGAAGTATAATATTAGCATGGATTGATAAAAAATCTAACTCATCAGCTACCAATCTTTTTATTCAAAAAGTAGATGCGCAGGGTAATTTATTATGGGACTCATTAGGTGTAACTATTTCTTCGTCTAAAGAAATTGTAAACAGCTACCTGAATCTTATTTCTGATGGCGAAGGTGGTGCGATTGCTGTTTTTAAAGGAACGATGAATAAGAAAAATGAAATTTACGGACAAAGAGTTTTTAGTACCGGTACCTATGCTTCACAGATGATTGGATTTAACCCAGAAGTTATAGATGATTCAGTTAAACTTTATTGGTATGCTGCAAATGAAAATAGTGATGTAGTTTATGATATTTACAGATCAAACATAGAAGAAGCTGCTGATGATCAATGGGAATTGATTACTTCCCTGAGAAAGATAAATCAGTCCTCAAATAACTATTATGAGTTTTTTGATAAACCTGATAAAAGCGGTACACTTTATTACCAGGTAATACAGAAAATTAATAATAACAAACCGCGTTATTCTAACATTGAAAGTATTAATTATTTCAAAGATTCGGAAACTATAATACTTGGGCAAAATTCACCCAATCCGTTTTCAGACAGCACAACAATTAACTTTTATTTACCTGATAGCGAAGAAGTAACATTTGAGTTTTTTAACAGCAATATTGAAACGATTAAAAAAGTTGAAGATGTTGAATGTAAAGCCGGTAAAAATGAAATAGTTTTTAGAGCAGAGGACCTGCCCGCAGGTGTTTATTTTTACAGACTTAAAGCAGGAAAATTTATTGATGTAAAAAAAATGATAATTACTGATTGATGAAAAAACGCGAAATAAAAATATTTGCTGATTTTGACGGCACTATTACTCTGCAGGATATTGGTGAAGCAATTTTTAATAAGTTTGGTGATGCCCGAAAGGTTGATAAGATTATTAATAATCTGTTAGAAAATAAAATTTCTTCAAAACAATGTTGGGATGAACTGTGTGATTGTGCCGGGACTGTTGATCTGAATGAACTTAATGATTTTGTAAATACAATGGAGATTGATGAAACATTTATTGCGTTTACAGAATTTTGTGATAAGAATGATCTTGAGATGGTTGTGTTGAGCGATGGGTTTGATTTTTATATCGATAAAATATTTGAAAAGTACAGATTAGAAGGATTAAAATACTATTCAAACAATCTTAAGATTGAAGAGAATGGGCGTTTGTCAGCCGGATATCCGCATTATGATGCAGATTCACCTTCAAGTGCAAACTGTAAAAGAAATCATATAATAAATCACAGCAGTGATGAAGATTATACTGTTTATATCGGTGATGGAAACTCAGATAAAGAAGCTGCACAATACTGCGATTTTATCTTTGCTAAAAAAGACCTTGCACGCTTCTGCTCAATGGAGAGAATAAGTTTTTATCCGTTCAGCAGTTTTGAAGATGTTCAAAACAAACTTATTGAGTTAATGAATAAAAAAAATCTAAGAAAAAGACATCAGGCTCAATTAAAACGAAAGTCAGCTTATTTAGCGGAGTAAAAAATGAGTAGTATTGCAGCAAAAATATTTAAGTACAGAAGTTACACTCCGATTCCGTTTTTAATTCTTATGCTGATTTATGCAGAAGCTTCTTTAGTCAGTTTTATTGTTGGATTGGTGATTGCTTTGTCGGGTGAGGCAATAAGGCTTTGGGGAGTAAGCTGGGCGGGCAGTGAAACAAGAACAACAGGTGCCGGTGTTGGCGGAACTTTTCTGGTTATCAGCGGTCCGTTTGCACATGTTCGTAATCCGCTTTATGTGGGTAATATTTTAATTTATCTTGGAATAGGAATTATGTCGATGGCATTATTTCCATATTTACAAATTATTGCTGTAATATTTTTCTACTTTCAATATTATTTGATTGTTAAAGAAGAGGAGAGTTTTTTAATAACCAAGTTTAAGGATGATTATCAGGATTATCTTAAAAATGTTCCAAGATTTGGATGGCGGTTTACTCCATATAAAAATGATTCAGTAATTCAACCGGAGTTTATTTTATCAAAAGGATTAAAATCTGAAACAAGATCATTACAGGCTTTTGGAATAGCAGCTTTATTAATTGTTATTAAATCGTATTTAAGTTATAATAATTTATTGTAATGAGTAACAACGTCTTAATTATTGCAGGAGAAGCATCAGGCGATCTTCACGGCGCATCGTTAATACGTGAGTTGAACAAATTGGATAGTTCTTTGAAAATATTTGGAATCGGCGGCAATAGAATGCAGGCTGAGGGAATGGAGCTGATCTTTCACATTGATAAGATGGCGTTTTTAGGTTTTGTTGAAGTAATTAAACATCTGTCGTTTATAAAAAAGATTCAGGCAAGATTGCTTGATGAGATACAAAAGAGAAAAGTTAAACATGTAATTTTAATTGATTATCCGGGCTTTAATCTTAGCATCGCTAAGAAAATTAAAACACTTAAACCTGAACTAAAACTTACATATTACATCACTCCACAGGTTTGGGCTTGGGGTAAAGGAAGAGTAAAAAAAATTAAAAAATATTTCGACAAAGTTCTGGTTGTATTTCCTTTTGAAGAAAAGTTTTTTAAAGAAAAAAATGTTCAGTGTGAATATGTTGGTCATCCTTTAATTGAAGAGATTAATAATTATGAATTTATTTCAAGGAATCTGCTCAATAATAAATTTGATCTTGATCCTGAAAAAGAAATTCTACTGATTTTAGCAGGAAGCCGTAAACAGGAAGTAAAAAGTATTTTTCCGGAGACTATAAAAGCAGCCGAAAAGATTTCTGATGATATGGGAATGCAGATTGTTGTGGCTTGTGCAGAAAATCTTGATGAAAATATTTTTTATGATCTGACTGAACTGAAAAACTTTAAGGTAATAAAAAATTATACTTATGATTTATTAAAGCATTCAAAATTCGGAATAATAAAATCAGGAACATCAACGCTTGAAGCCGGATTACTAAAGCTGCCGATGGTTATAGTTTACAAAACAAGCTGGCTTACATATATAATCGGTAAAACTCTGGTTAAGATCAGTAATATTGGTATGACTAACATAATTTTAGAAGAACAAGTTGTACCGGAACTAATTCAGAGTGATGCAAACGCTGATCGAATATATGATGAAGCTAAAGGTATTCTATCAGATGAAGATTTATACGAAAATATTAAAATAAGATTAGGAAGAATTAAGGAAATTCTTGGCGAAAAAAATGCTCCCAGGAATGCGGCTAAAAGTATTTATTCAATAATCAATGAACACAAAGCAAGTTAAACAAAACACATTAAGATTTTTGGGAAGTTTGATTCTAACACATAGCTTGGATGCTTTGTGTAAAACATTAAAGGTTAGTTATAAGAATAAGAAATGTGTAGAAAGTTTAAGAAAGCAAAAACAAAATTATGTTTTAGCATTTTGGCATGATACAATGCTTCTTCCATGGTTCTTACATAAAAACGATGGTTTTGCAGCTCTTACAAGCAAAAGCAAGGATGGTGATTTACTTGCAAAGCAATTAAAACACTGGAAGTATAAAGTTGTTAGGGGCAGCAGCAGTAAGGGCGGAGATGTAGCCTTGGGTATTATGGTTGATCATGCTAAAAATGGTTATTCAATTGCTATTACACCTGATGGACCCAGAGGTCCGGAACATAAATTTAAAGCTGGTGCGGTTATAACAGCTAAGAAGAGCGGTGTACCGGTTGTGCTAATGGGGATTGGAATAAAATCAAAAAAGAAATTAAAAAGCTGGGATAAATTTCAGGTTCCAAATCCATTTACAAAAGTAAAAGTAATTTACTCGGATCCGGTTTATGTTGATAAAAAACTAAGTTACGATGAAACTTCAAAAATTATTGAAGAGTGTGAAAAAAAATTAAATGAAATTCAGCTTGAAGCTGAAAGTTTTTAAGAGCTTGATAAAGTTATTAAAAATATTGTTTTCCCCGTTTGTATTTATTTACAGCGGATTAGTAAAAACCAGAAATTTGTTCTTTGATAAATCTGTTTTTAAATCTGTAAAAGTTGATGCAAAGATTATTTCTGTTGGAAATATAACAGTGGGTGGATCAGGTAAAACTCCTCTTGTTATATATATCGCAGGCTTGTTAAAGGATGCCGGTTACAGAGTGGGAGTTCTGAGCCGCGGATATGGAAGAAAGTCAAAAGGTTATAAATTAGTCTCCGATGGAAAGGAGATACTAACTCCGGTTGAAATTTGCGGAGATGAGATATTACAAACTGTAATGGAATGCAGGGTACCCGCCGCTGTTTCAGAAAACCGGGTTAAAGGTGTAAGAAGATTAATTAAGGAAACTAACGTAAATACGATAATTCTTGATGATGCATTTCAGCACAGATGGATTGCACGGGATGTCGATCTTGTAGTTGTTGATCAGAATTTTCTTAATCATAAGTCAACTTTAACTCATAATCTTTTACCTCTCGGTGATCTGAGAGAGAGTTTTGATTCATTAAAAAGAGCTGATGCTATAGTGCTTAACAGAAAGTTTTTTAATCGGGAAGAATTGAATCAGAGCTTGACCAGATATTTTGACGGCAAAAAAATGTTTACTGCATTTTATAAAGCAATAAGCTTTGTTGATGTGATGAAAAAGAATGAATATTCTCTGGAAGAGTTTAAAGGACAAGAAAGTCTTGTTGTTTCAGGAATTGCAAATCCCAAATCGTTTCTTGATATACTTGAGCAGGTTCATGTAAATACAAAAAACAGATTGATATTCAGTGATCATAAAAATTATACCGTTAAGGAGGTACAGAAAATAAGAAAACAATTTTATTCAACTAATTCCCATTCTGTTGTAACAACAGAAAAAGATGCAGTAAAGCTTTCCAGATTTAACAGGGAATTAGATGATGTTGAAATATTTTATTTGAAAATAAATCTAAATCTGGATGATGAAGAATCATTCAAACACTATTTAATTAATAAATTAAACAATGCTTCGTAAAAAGAAAACTTATAACGAAGGAAAGGATAATATGGCTCAAAAAAAATATGTTTACTTCTTCGGAGGTAAAAAAGCAGAAGGTAAAGCTGAAATGAAAGCTTTGTTAGGCGGTAAAGGTGCAAACCTTGCTGAGATGGTTAATATCGGTCTTCCTGTTCCTGCAGGATTTACTATAACTACTGAAGTATGTACTGCTTATTATAAAAACAATAAAAAATATCCAAAGGAATTGGATAAACAAGTTAAAGAAGCACTTGCTAAAGTTGAAAAACTGATGGGTGCTAAATTCGGTGATCTTGAAAATCCGCTTTTACTCTCTGTGCGCTCAGGTGCACGCGCTTCAATGCCGGGAATGATGGAAACAATTCTTAATGTCGGATTGAACAATCAAACACGTGAAGCGTTGATAAAGAAAACCGGTAATCCAAGATTTGTTTATGATTCACATCGCCGGTTAATACAAATGTATTCAGACGTTGTTATGGAAAAAGCTGCTGGTATCGAAGCTGAAGAAGGTAAAGGCGTAAGACAGCAGTTAGAAAAAGAACTGCATAAAATGAAAGAAGACCGCGGTGTTAATGCAGATACAGATCTTACCGCAGATGATCTGAAAGAATTGATTGAAATATATAAGGCAAAAGTTCTGGAAGTACTTGGAAGACCTTTCCCCGAAGATCCTATGGATCAGATCTGGGGAGCTATCTCTGCAGTATTCCAAAGCTGGATGGGTAAACGTGCTATATCTTACAGAAGAATTGAAGGAATACCGGACGATTGGGGTACAGCAGTAAATGTTCAGTCAATGGTTTTTGGTAATATGGGCGAAACATCTGCTACCGGTGTTGCTTTTACACGTAATCCAGCAACCGGTGAAAATTATTTTTACGGCGAATGGTTAACAAATGCTCAAGGCGAAGATGTTGTGGCTGGTATCAGAACTCCAAATCCAATAAATGAAGTTGGAAAGAGTGAACATACAGCTCATTTACAATCACTTGAAACCGGAATGCCTGATACCTATAAACAACTTCACGGAATGCAAAAGAAATTAGAGAAGCATTATCGTGATATGCTTGATATTGAATTTACAATACAGGAAGATAAACTTTATATGCTGCAATGTCGTGTTGGAAAGAGAAACGGACCGGCTGCAGTAAAAATGGCTCTTGATATGTATAGAGAAAAACTTATCACTAAAGAAGAAGCTATAATGAGAGTTCAGCCAGCTCAGTTGGATGAATTGTTACATCCGATTATTGATCCATCGGTTGAATTGAGTACAAAGCCAATAACAAAAGGATTGCCAGCAGGACCGGGCGGTGCTGCAGGACAAGTTGTGTTCTCAGCTAATGATGCAGTTGCCTGGGCTAAAGATGGTAAAAAAGTTATTCTTGTTAGAGATGAAACTAATCCTGAAGATATTGAAGGAATGAGAGCCGCACAGGCTATTTTAACAGCTCGCGGCGGAATGACTTCACATGCTGCTTTAGTTGCACGCGGATGGGGTAAATGCTGTATTGTCGGCGCGGGTGGAATTAAAATTAATTATGAAGATCGTTCTTTCAATGTTAATGGAGTAACTGTCAGAGAAGGTGATTGGCTTACTTTAAACGGAACTAAAGGCTCGGTTTATTCAGGTGAATTACCAATGAAAAAATCTGCAGAAGAAAATCCGGATTTTCAGGCGTTTATGAAGCTGTGTGATTCTGTAAGAAAGTTAAAGGTAAGAACAAATGCAGAAACTCCCGAAGATGCATTAAGAGCTAGAGCTTTTGGTGCAGAAGGTATCGGTCTTTTCAGAACAGAACACATGTTCTATGGCAAAAATTCTGAAGAACCATTGTTTAATCTTCGTAAAATGATTCATTCAAATACTGAGCTGGAAAGAATAAACGCATTGGATGAACTTTTCCCCTTTGTTAAAAAGGATGTAAAAGAAACATTGGAGGCAATGGATGGATTTGCAGTTACATTCAGAACTCTTGATCCGCCGTTACATGAATTTGTTCCGCACAGACGTGATGAAAAAGAAAAACTTGCTGCAAGTTTAGGAATCACTTTAGAGGAATTAAACCAGAGAGCTGATTCTTTGCACGAAAGCAATCCGATGATGGGACATCGCGGAGTAAGATTAGGAATTACTTACCCGGAAATTACAGAGATGCAGGTACGTGCAATATTTGAAGCATCGGCTGAATTATTAAAAGAAGGTAAGAAACCTTTCCCCGAAATAATGATACCTGTTACCTGTGATGTGAACGAAATAAATCATCAGAATGAAATTGTAAAGAGAGTTCATTCTGAAATTTGTGAGAAATTCGGGTTAAAGAAGATTGATCACTTAACCGGAACAATGATTGAAATTCCACGTGCTGCATTAACCGCCGATAAGATTGCAGAAACAGCGCAATTCTTCTCTTTCGGTACTAATGATTTAACACAGATGGGTTTTGGATTTTCACGTGATGATATTGGCGGATTTTTACCTGAATATCTTGAAAAGAAAATCTTATCCGAAGATCCTTTTCAGTCAATTGATCAGGCAGCCATCGGTAAATTGATGGAGATTGCAGTTGAAGGCGGAAGAAGTACCAGACCTGATCTTAAAATTGGTATCTGCGGTGAGCACGGCGGCGAAGCAAGATCGGTTGAGTTCTGTCATAAAATAGGATTGAATTATGTAAGCTGTTCACCTTACAGAGTTCCGATTGCCAGATTAGCTGCTGCACAAGCGGTTATTAAAGAAGCTAAAAAAGATAAGCCGGCTAAAGCTGTAAAAAATTCAGCCGCAAAAAAAACAACTAAAAAAACTACACCGAAAAAGAAAACGGTTGTAAAGAAAAAAGTATCTAAAAAGAAATAAACAATTTCATAGATCATTTTGCTGAGCGGAGTGAAGAGGAATCTGTTGTTCAGATAGACTTTTCATTCGCTCGCTATGATTAAGTGAAAATTAAAATAATAAGTTAAAGGTTAAATTAATGAAACTATCAGATTTCAAGTACAATTTGCCCAAACCAGCAATTGCAAAATATCCGGTTTCACCCCGGGATAAATCCAAGTTACTGGTGCTTGATAAAGAAACAGGTGAAATGGAAGATAAAAAGTTCTCGGATATTATTGACTATATGGAAAAGGGCGATGTACTTGTTGTTAACGAAACAAGAGTATTTCAGGCTAGATTATATGGAAAGAAAGAAAAGACACAGGCTAAGATAGAAGTATTTCTTTTAAGAGAGCTGAACAAAGAAGATTGTATATGGGATGTTATTGTTGATCCTGCTCGTAAGGTTAGAATTGGCAATAAAATTTATTTTGACAACAATCTTTGGTGTGAGGTAATTGATAATACAACTTCAAGAGGAAGAACTGTAAGATTCAATCAGCCGGGTAATGTTTTTCAGGCAGTTGAAAAAATAGGACTTACCCCGCTTCCGCCTTACATTAAAAGAGAACCTGAGCCAAAAGACAAAGAAACTTATCAGACAGTTTATGCAAAGGTTGATGGTGCTGTAGCCGCACCAACCGCCGGATTGCATTTTACTACAAAGCTTCTTGAAAAAATCAAAAAAAAGGGAATCCATGTTGTTCCGGTTATTCTTCATATTGGTCTTGGTACATTCAGATCAGTTGAAGTTGAAGATTTAACAAAGCACAAAATGGATTCAGAATATTATGAAATTTCTCCGCACTCTGCGGATGTTATAAATAAAGCGATGCAGGCAAAGCATAATATAATTGTTGTAGGAACAAGTACCTGCCGGGTTTTAGAAACAAGTACTACTGCTGATGGATTTGTGAAACCAGGAAGAGGGTGGACTGATAAGTTTATCTATCCTCCTTATGTATTTAAAGTTACACAAAAATTGATTACTAACTTTCATGCACCGGAATCAACACTCTTAATGCTTGTTAGTGCGTTGGGCGAAACTGATCACGTTATGAAAGCATATAAAAAAGCACTTAAGGATAAGTATCGCTTTTTAAGCTACGGCGATGCAATGTTAATAAAATGAAATGTATAGCAGTTATTCCGGCAGGCGGCAAAGGTTTTAGGAGTGGTTTTTCCACTCCTAAACAATATTTAAAAATTAATGGCAAGGAAATAATTGTTTATACTCTTCAGACATTTCAAAAAAATAAACTTGTAAATAAAATTATAGTTGCTGCTGAAGCTGATTATTTTGATAAACTTTTAAAACTTATAAAAAAATATAAGCTTACTAAAGTAAAACTTATTGTTGAAGGCGGAACCACAAGGCAGCAATCAGTTTTTAATGCAGTTTACTCTTCAGCTGCTGAAGCTGATGATTTGATAATTGTACACGATGCTGCAAGAGCACTTTTGCCAGAGGATGTTCTGACAAAATCAATCTTATCCGCAAAGAAAAATGGTAATGCATTAGTGTGTATAAAAGCAAAAGATACATTGATTGAAGGCAGCAAGTTTGTCAATGAATATCTTAACCGTGATAGCATATATTATGTTCAAACTCCGCAGATATTTAGATATAAAGTTTTGCTTAAGGCTTTATTGAAAGCGGAAAAAGAAAATTTTGTTGGAACTGATGAATCGATGCTTGTTAAAAGAAGCGGTAAAAAAGTTCACATTGCAGAAGGTTCAGTTCTTAATTTTAAAATAACTACAAAAGATGACGTAGAGCTTTTTAGAAAAATTATATCAGGAAGATAAACAAAAGTGATTAACAGATTATTGGTTTTTTACCCTGAATGATTTATAAAATATAAGTTATCATACAAGCAGTTCAGATTTGCTGACATAATGTTTTGAATAGACCACATATTCAATTGAAAAATTCTTCTGCTGAAGAACTACTCTAACAAAATAAATTCCCGAATGAAATTTTTAGAAACCTCTGAAAAGTTTATCCATGGTCATCGGCAAAATATTCAGAGGTCTGTTTTATTTAATTCTTAATTATTATTTTATTAAAAAGGATATTGATAACTGACACTGTAGAATTTTGTATTAAATGCAGATGAAAGTAAATTTGTCAATGATATTTATGAAATAAAACAAAGGGAAAAGTTGAAAATAAAAATTGAAAATAATGATTCTATATTTTTTACCGACAAAGAAGATCCAGCAAGTTTTTCACTCTCGAATCAATTTGCTGAACACCTGGAGTTTACCCTTGTAAAAGATAAAAATACAGCAAGCGGTGCAGATGCTTATTTTGCATTATCACTTGCAGTAAGAGATAGAATGGTAAGAAACTGGCTCCGCACTCAAAAAGTATATCACGATAAAGATGTTAAAAGAGTTTATTACCTTTCACTGGAATATCTGATGGGAAGAATTCTTGGCAATGCTCTGATCAATCTTGATTATTACAATGAATGCGGTGTTATTTTGAATCGTGATGGTTATAATTTGAATGAAATAATGGAACAGGAACTTGATATGGGTTTGGGTAACGGCGGTTTGGGCAGATTAGCTTCTTGTTATCTTGATTCAATGGCTACTCTTCAACTGCCTGCCTTTGGATATGGAATAAGATATGAATATGGAATATTTGAACAGGATATTGAGAATGGTTATCAGGTTGAAAGAGCTGATAATTGGCTGCGTAATGGAAACCCATGGGATTTGATGAGAAGATCATTGACATATAAAGTACAGTTTTATGGAAAAACTGAAACATATAATAAAGGAAACGGAGAACTTGGCTTTAAGTGGGTTGACACTGAAAATGTTCTGGCAGTTGCATACGATGTTCCAATACCCGGATATAAAAGTCAGGTTGTTAATAATTTAAGATTGTGGCGCGCAAAAGCTACCATCGACTTTGAATTTGCTGATTTTAATAAAGGGAACTATATTGAATCAGTAGCAAAAAAAGATGACTCTGAAACAATTTCAAAAGTTCTTTATCCAAATGATACTTATGTAGAAGGAAAATTTTTAAGATTAAAACAGCAGTACTTTTTCGTTTCAGCTACTCTTCAGGATATTATAAGAAAATATAAAATTAAGCACTCTTCATTTGAGCAATTTGCTGATAAAACCTGTATTCAGCTTAACGATACACATCCTGTAGTTGCTATACCCGAACTGATGAGAATTTTAATCGATGATGAAAACTTAAGCTGGGATAAAGCATGGGATATTACTTCAAAAACTTTTGCTTATACTAATCATACCGTTGTTCCTGAAGCTTTGGAAGAATGGTCTGAACAGATTTTTAGTAATCTTCTCCCAAGACATCTCCAGATCATTTATGAAATTAACAGAAGATTTGTTGAGAAAGTAAGACAGGAATACACAAAAGATGAAGCGGTGATAGAAAAGCTTTCGATTATTTCAGGCGGAAAAGATAAAAGAGTAAGAATGGCTAACCTTGCTATAGTAGGGAGTTTTGCCGTTAATGGTGTGGCTGCACTGCACACAAATATTTTGAAAAAAAGAATTTTTCCTGATTTTAATAAAATCTATCCTAAGAAATTCATAAATGTTACCAATGGAATAACTCCAAGGCGATGGCTTATTACTGCCAATCCTTTGTTATCTCAGTTACTGATTGAAAGAATTGGATTTGATTGGGCAAAGGATTTAACTCAGATAAAGAAAATTGAGAAGTTTGTTGAGGATAAAGAATTTACAGAACAATGGCAGAAAATAAAGTTTAATAATAAACTTGCGCTTATTGAACTGATTGAGAAGGAACATGATATAAAGATAAATCCCGAATCAATTTTTGATGTGCAGATAAAACGTTTTCATGAGTATAAGAGACAACTGTTAAATGTATTTCATATCATTACACTTTATAACAGAATCAAGCATAACCCTAAAATTAAAATGGTTCCGCGTACAATTATTTTCAGCGGAAAAGCTGCCCCTGCATATTATGCAGCTAAGATGGTAATAAAGCTTATAAATTCAGTTGCAGATGTTGTTAATAACGATCCTGATGTTGGTGATAAACTAAAAGTTGTCTTTCTGAAAAATTATTCTGTTTCATTAGCTGAAAAGATTATACCAGCCTCCGATCTGTCTGAACAGATTTCAATGGCTGGGTTGGAAGCATCAGGAACAGGTAATATGAAGTTTGCATTAAATGGTGCCTTAACAATCGGAACAATGGATGGAGCTAATGTTGAGATAAGAGAAGAAGTGGGGGACGAAAATATTTTTATCTTCGGGCTTCTGGCTGATGAAGTTGTTAAACTTAAATCAAATGGCTATAATCCGCGTGAGTATTATGAAAAAAACAGTAACCTAAAGCATATTGTTGATATGATCGCGACAAACTTTTTTAATCCGAAAGAGTTTGGAATTTTTGATGATATGATAAGAGGATTGATGAATGTGGATTATTATCTTCTGTTTGCAGACTATCAGTCATATATCGATACTCAGGATAAAGTTGCAAAGTTTTATACAGATAAATATGAATGGACAAAGAAATCGATATTAAATGTTGCAAGGATGGCAAAGTTTTCTTCAGATAGATCAGTGAAAGAATATGCTGAAAAAATCTGGAAGGTTAAACCAGTAAAAATAAATCGTCAATAATTTATTTGGAGCTTAATGGAATACGAATTAAATCCCAGAACTCGAATAGGGCACGTTCATTTAACCGTTGCAAATCTTGAGAGAGCATTAAAATTTTACCGGGATCTAATGGGATTTCAGGTAACAGCAAGATTCGGCAAAGATGCAGTTTTTCTTTCGTCCGGTAATTATCATCATCATATTGGATTGAATACCTGGGCTGGTGAAAGTGCAACTCCTGCACCGCAAGGACATACCGGTCTTTATCATTATGCAATTCTATATCCTTCAAGGGAAGACCTTGCTAAAGCATTTAAAAGAATATGGGAGGCTAATTATCCGATTGAAGGAGCTTCAGATCATGGTGTTTCGGAATCAGTTTATATTAAAGATCCTGATGGAAATATGATTGAACTTTATTACGATAAACTTATTGAACAATGGCCAAGAGATGAAGATGGTAATTTAGTGATGATTACAAAACCTTTGGATGTTCCTGATCTGTTAAGCGAACTGGATAAGATTTAGTTATGTTTGATTATCTGAAAAAAATATTCAATGAAGAGCAGAATAATAGTTTAGCAGAACAAAAAGCTTCAGAAAATAGTAACCGCAAAACTGAAATTGCCGCTTGTGCTCTTTTTATTGAGCTGGCAAAAGCCGATGGTGAGTTTTCCGAAGATGAGAGAAAACTAATTATTTCTGAAATGAAGAAGACTTTTAATCTTGAAGATGATTGTATAAATGATCTGATAACACTTGCTGAACAAAAAATTAAAGAAAGTGTCAGCCTCTATGAGTTTACTACAATAATCAACAATAAATTTACTCAGCAGGAAAAGATTGAATTGATTGAAAGCCTGTGGAGGCTGATATACACAGATCAAAAGCTGAGTACTTATGAAGATCATCTTATTAAAATTATCAGTTCAACGATGAATATAGAACACAAACAGTTAATCAATTCAAAGTTATGGGTAAAGCAACAATTGGGGATAAATTAAACTGTTCTGCTTTCTGGTATTAAACAGGTACAAGATTGTTGTAAAATATTTTGATAATGATTTTACAAGTTGACTGTTTACTCTAATATTTGATTAAACAACTATCTTTTTAATTCCTTTTCAATCATTGAAATTATCTCTTCACTCATTGGGTCAACCTTACTTAGGTACCGGGCAATAACATTTCCGTTCTTATCAATAATGAACTTTTCAAAATTCCACTTGATTTCTGCATTACCCGTAACATCATTATTAGTTAAAATTGAGTAAAGAGGTGATTGATTTTTCCCGTTAACATCAATCTTATCAAAAAGTTTAAATGTTACATCAAACTTAGACGAACAGAAGTTTTTAATTTCTTCATTTGTACCCGGCTCCTGGTTTCCGAATTGATTACAAGGGAATGCCAATATCTCAAATCCCTTATCTTTGTATTTTTTGTAAATCTCTTCAAGAGCCGAATACTGCTTTGTGAAACCGCAGTAACTTGCAACATTGACAATCAGCAGAACTTTTCCCTGATAATCAGAGAGTTTTACTTCTTTACCATCAATATCATTGACTGTTATTTTACTTATGTTATTATTCATCTTATCATCTGTCTGATTCTTAATGGCATGTGTTTGATGATGTAAAAGCAGCAATAACAGCAATGAAATATAAATTACATTTGAAAGCACTTTCTTCATAAATATATCCTATAAACATATTAATCAATTTTGTTTTACTATATCCATTATTAAACAAGAAGTTAGCGGTGCATAGCCGAGTCTTTTTCTTCTTAAATAAAGCTTACTGCCCGACAATTGTCCGATTAAAAAAGCAGCAATTAAAAACGGATAAGTGTAAAGTTCAAATCCAATATTTGAAAAAATTCTTGCAAAGATTACAAATGGAATGGGTAAATGAATTGCGAGTACCCATTTAAGTGAAAACTTTTTAACACTTGCCCGCCAATAACCGAAAGGAAGATTGAATAAAAACACAAAGATTGTAACAAGTAATAAATTCATTGTATATCAGTTTTTTGCCTGACGAACTTAAAAAAATATTGTTTTCAGATAAATGCTATAAATCACTACCGGTTTAAAATAAAAAAGCTGCCCCAAAATTCTTATAAGGCAGCTTTTTGAGGTATCATTCTTAGCAAAAGCTATTTAATCAGAGTCATTTTTCTTGTTTGTGTAAAACTGACTGTTTCAATTTTATAAATATATATTCCGCTGTTCAAATCCTTTGCATTGAAGTTAACATAGTGGACACCAGCTTCTTTGAACTCATCTATTAAGGTTTTGATTTTCTGTCCCAGCAGATTATAAACTGTTAGTTTAACCATCTCGGAGCGGGGTAAGGTAAAACTAATTGATGTTGCTGGATTAAACGGATTCGGATAATTCTGTGTAAGGCTATACTGCGGATGTTTTGTAAAATCAATTTCTACAATTTTAGAATATGCAGATTGTCCGGTATTATCAATTTGTTTTAATCTATAAGAATATTTGCCATTTTGATTAACATTATCAACATAGTTGTATTGTTTCTGTGAATTGCTATTTCCAAAACCATTAACAAAAGCTAAAGTTGACCAATCAGTAACACTGGTTTTTCTTTCCACTTCAAATCCGAAATTATTAGTTTCAGTTTCGGTTATCCAGTTTAACTTAATACCGTTTGAAACCACAGTTGCAGAGAAAGAAGACAATTCAACCGGTAATGCACTCTGATTGTAGTTTAATGATCCTGGTGTTGAAATTTCTTTTCCGGTAGTCATTGTCCACATTCTTGAAAATCCCGATCCAATCATAGTGATACTCTTATTTGGGAGAGAGTTTCCATCATCTCTTAAAGGCAGCTTTATTGCATCTACAGCGGAAGATGAAATCATAAGTTCAGATATGGCTGCCCAATCATAACCGGTATCTTCAAGTTTGAATAAAACAGGAATTGGTAAATCAACATCCTTAGGCATTTCATATGCAACTCCATGAATGATTTCACCAGATTCAACATCAACTAAAAGTATTCCACCTTCAGTATTTACAAATCCTGCGTTGTGTGTATCGATTGTAAGAACAGTAATTCCATCCGGAATAGGTGTAAATTTTTCTAACCGGTAACTGTTTTCTGTCAACACAACATAAAATCCCTTACCAGCACTTTGATTTACCGGAGAGACAATTCCAGATAATTGACTGAAAGAATAAGTATAATATGCATCATTATTTTCATAATAATAAAGTATCAAACCATATTGACTCATATCTGTTCCAACAGGGGCGACAATCTCAACAAACTCATCGCCTTCCAAAACACCTATTGAACTATCAGCACAATTATAACTGAATTCATTTATCCAAATCTCTTGTGAAAACGAGAGATTTGTTAGACATAATAGAGGTACCAAAAAAAGGTAAATTAAATTTTTCATAGTTCTCCTAAAATTATTTGAGTTTCTCTGGTTTATTATCGTAAAATGAGAGAAAAACTTTAATATTTGAGAAAAACAAAAAAGGCGGCTTTGAAGTCTTAATAATTTGTTGATGAATTAAGTTGAATAAGAGGGAATATCTGACTTTTTATAGCTAAATCGAAGATAACCATCAAGAAACAATTAAAGCACTATTTCAAGGTGAATAATTGCCGATTATATAATGTTTAATATTTATTTTAATCAGGCAGGAAGCTAAAAGCAGCCTGCCTGTAAATTTCTTGAGAATTACTTAGCTAAGATCATCTTGTTGGTTTTGGAAAATTCTCCGGTTTTCAGTGTATAGAAATAAACTCCGCTTGAAAGTTTAGAAGCATCGAAAATGACATTATAATTTCCAGCAGGTTTTTCTTCATTAACGAGTGTTGCGATTTCATTCCCGAGTATATCATAAACTTTTAATGTTACTTTACTGGTTACAGGTAACTGATAACCGATTAGCGTACTTGGGTTAAATGGGTTGGGATAATTTTGCTTTAAAGTATAATTCAATTTTTGCATCACTTCAGCTTCAATTATATCGGAGTATTCATAACTGCCATCAAGATCGATTTGTTTTAATCTGTATTTGTGTTTCCCGGGTGTAATATCTTTATCAACAAATGAATATGATTTAGGTTTAGTTGAGGTTCCGCAGCCTGGTACAAAACCAATCTTTTCCCAGTCATATATGTTTTCGGATTTCGAAGGATTTATTTTTTCAATTTCAAATCCCAGATTGTTGGTTTCAGTTGCAGTAGTCCAGTATAACTGAATATTATCTTCTTTTACTGTTGCTGTAAAAGAAGATAATTCTACAGGAATAATTTCATAAATGCTTCCACGCTTCATAAAGATATCACAGATAACAGTATCATTTCTAATCCCGGACTCAGCATATAACATAGCAATATCACCATTGCTGTTTGTTATAACCTGCGAAGAGTTTCTTAATATATGACCGGGTGAAAGATCAGCAATAAGAATAGTATCGTTAAAAACGTAATTCTCAGCAAATAACAGATAAAAACCTTTTCCTGATGCACTTTGACTTGATTGATAAGTGATAAACAGTCGGTTTTGATCATCAACTTCCATCGCTTGAATTCCAGAAGGCATTTGACCCACAGGTGTAATTGCAGCAGGAGCTGAGAAAGTACCGCTAACATTATTTATATAATACAATCTTGAATTAGAGCTATATACAATATGTACTTTGTTATCAGAGTCAATTCTGATTCTTGGATAATTTATATCTGTTGTAACATTTGTAGTATATTCCTGAAAAGTACCTGAAGTATTGTTAAAATATTTCAGAGGTCCTGACCATAAACCCGCGCCACTTCGTCCGGCGATATGAACTTTACCATTTGAATCAACATCCAGTGAAGCTTCAAAGTCACCGCTTGCTTCTCCGTTTGCTAAGAACACTTCAGGGGTTAAAGTGCTTGTTTTTAAATCATATCCTCTGTAGTAAAAATTATCTGTACCTGATGTAAATGTATAATAAACAAAGTGCATTACACTATCAGGTCCGATTTTTCCGTAAGGAGTTCCCTTATTCAAACCGCCCTGAGTTATAGCTATCGGAGATGAAAAGGATCCTGATACATTATTTATATACATTACCTGAAAAATTGAGGGATCACGGGACTCATAGCAGATATGAATATTATCGTTTTGATCAATTGATAATGTTGAATAGTTATCATCAACGGAATTATTTGTGATGTTAACGGTTGAAAAATTTCCAAGAGCGTCCTCTTCAACAAAAAACAATTCATTGAAACTGCTGACAGTGCCTAACCCGCCGGTATAAGTTAATCTTAGTAATCCTTGTGAATTGTATTGAGCAAATTGTCTGTTATTAAATCTGTTATTATATGCTATTGTGTCCTGAGTAAATTGTATTTGCGCCAGCGTGAATCCACTAGTGAAAATTAAAATTAGAAAAATCTTCATAACAATTCTTCCAGTCTATCTGAATGCTATTTACAAATGTTTTATTACTACTTTAATAACACAAGTTTTCTTACTGAATTAAATTCTCCTGCTTTAAGCTGATATAGATAAACTCCGCTTGGCAAACCTGCTGCATTGAAAGTAACTTTATATTCTCCAGCTGGTTTTTCTTCATTAACCAAAACAGCAATTTCATTTCCAAGTACATCATATACTATTAGCTTTACAAATTGCTTGTTGGCTATTGCATACTGAATACTGGTTACAGGGTTAAACGGGTTCGGATAATTTTGATCAAGTGTAAATACAAACGGCTGCTCAATTTTAATATTAATTGTATTTGAGTAAGCAAAGCTTCCATCAAGATCAATTTGCTTTAGTCTGTAATTATAATTACCGGTTTCAAGTTTAGAATCAATGAAAGAATAGGATTTGGGTTCAGTAGTGGTTCCAAACCCTGGCACGAAACCGATCTTAGTCCATTCCATATTCTGATTTTTATCATCAGAGTTCTGTCTTTGAATTTCAAAACCAAGATTGTTTAATTCTGTTGCTGTTAACCAGTTAAGTGTTACAGAGTTTTCGGAGACAGATGCAGAAAAAGAGGTTAATTCTACAGGAATAATTGTTGCTTCATCAGCACCACGATAAGGAAATGTACTGCTTCGAATATCACCGTCGAAATCTTCCAGTATTCCTGCAATCGGAATTCCTGCTAACTCAGGATCACCATCAGAAGGCGGAACCAGATGTAAATCAGTTAAAGAAGTAAAAGAAACATCTTTGAAAATTGTATTTTGTTCGTTAGGTGTTGAAGCCGATTTATAAATGTTCAGATCATTATATCCTGTTGTTCCGATAAAAGCCTGAAAGCTATTCGTTCCATTTGCATAATAACAATTAAAATCAAAATCATAAGTTCCTGTATTATTAGTTAAGACAAAGCCAATATGGTTTACACTTCCACCGGTCCTTTTATTTACAGCCATATTGTTCATCATATTTAATGTTATTGATGCAGCTGTAATTCTTATTCCCGCAGATGTTGTTGCATTTGCGGTTCCACCGGAATGATTGCCTCCGATTAAAACAGTATTATAGTATAGATTTGCGGTATAGGCATTGGAGCCGAGTAATTCTATTCCGGTAATTGTCTGTGAATTTATGTTATCAAGCGTGTTAGAAATCATGTTGTTTTGGATATTGAAAACAGAACCTGCTGCAGGCGAAGAGGAATATATTCCTCTTAAAGCAGCAGATGTTGATGTTGAAGTTGTTCTTAAATCATAAATCCAATTCTTAGTGATGTTATATGTTCCGCCTGCGATGGTGCTCATTATAATTCCGGAAACGATTGTATTATTAACACCGGCAGTCTGATATATTTTATTCGATTCCATTGTAACATTCAAAGCACCCGAAAGTAACCAGATCCCGGCATATCCCCAATTAAAGATTTCACATTGAGTTATTGCTGTATTTTGATTCGGAATGGTTGAACTGCCAGCTATACCGATACCGCTTCTTCCTCCTTCAATTATACAGTTGGTTATCAGGTTATTATCGTTACCTGTAGTTGTGGTAGAACCTAAAACAATTGCCCGTGGACCGGCTGTATTTTGAGTATTATTGACAACATGAACATATTGAATAATATTATTTGAAGCCCCGTTCAGCATTGAGATTGTATTAGAGTTTGTTCCGGAAGTTGAAAGATTTTCTACCTTAAAATCTGCCGCACTGCCAACTCCTCCGGGTCTTCCATCAAGGATAATATAGTCAGCATCATTTAGTACTAATATTCCGGATGTTGAGGAAGCTGAAACTGATTTGCCAGTGCTTCCAGCGGCTGGTCTAATGGTTATTGTGTTTGCTGCACTTCCGCCGCTTTTTGCTCCAAGAGTAATTGGTATAGTTTCAGAACTCTGATCATAAGTTGAAAGAATCTCTATTAAGTACGCTTGAGTTATTGTTAATGGGATAGCATTGTAAGCTTCTGTAATTGAAGCGTGAGTGCTTATAAGACTACCACCACCATCTCTTAACTCAACAGAATTTGTTTGACCAGGAATTGAAATCGACAGGATGAAGAAAGAAAATGCTGTAATTATTTTTTTCATAGCTCCTCCTAAAGGTTTGAAATATTATAAGAACAGAGTAATTATTTTTGGCTTGAAAAGAATTTAGAAATATTTGCCTAAAGATGCAACCAAACAGGGTCGTTAATAAAGTTTAAGGGTGATTTCTTCTCTGAATTGCACAAAGGTAATGAAGGTTCAATTAAATGAAAGTTCATTGAAGACAGATAAATAATTTTGCTGAAAAGCTTAACCTGTATTTTTTTATGCTCAATTATCCGGAAAATTAAACTAAAACATTTTACTTCCACTAATCACTCCCGGATGTAAATTCATAGTTTTATTATTTCCCCGTAACTTCTAATAAAGTTTAAAATCTTTGCTCAGATAAATCAGATAGTTTCATTTTAATGTTCGTTAAACCGAGCCTGTTTTTTTATATTTGCACATAACAAAAACTCTAAGGCTGAATCACTATGATAAAAAAAATAAATAATTATTCGTTTTCATTATTACTCTTTCTCCTGATCACCATCTCTTTCGCATTTATTCCTTCCAGACCGGACGAAGGTATGTTTCCGCTTAGCGATATAAAAAGTATTAATCTTAATGAGAAAGGATTAAAAATAAGTGTTGATGAAGTTTATAATCCAAACGGAGTAAGTTTAGTAGATGCACTTGTTAAGATCGGTGGATGTACTGGCTCATTCGTTTCAGAAGAAGGGCTGATTATTACTAATCATCACTGTGTTTTTGGAATTGTGACTAATGTTAGTACTGTTGAGAATAATTATCTTGAAAATGGATTTATTGCCAGAACCAGAGAAGAGGAAATTCCGGCTAAGGGTGTAAGCTGCAGAATTACCGAATCGTATGAAGATGTAAGTGAAGAAATTCTGGAAGCAGCAAATGCAAGTGAAGATATTTCGCAAAGAACAACAATGATATCAAATAAAATTAAAGAAATAATAAAACGTGAACAGGAAAAAGACAGCACAATAACAGCAGAAGTTTCTGAAATGTTTGTTGGGGAACAGTATATACTCTTCAGATATAAAACTATTAATGATATACGATTGGTTTATGTTCCGCCGAGAACAATCGGAGAGTTTGGAGGAGAAGCAGATAACTGGATATGGCCAAGGCATAACGGTGATTTTTCTTTTGTCCGTGCTTATGTTGCTCCAAATGGCTCATCAGCTAAGTATTCTGAAAGTAATGTTCCGTATAAACCTAAAAAATTTTTATTGGTTAATCCGAACGGAGTTAACGAAGAAGATTTTGTATTTGTTCTTGGTTATCCGGGCAGAACATTTAAACATCAGCCATCACAGTTTTTAATAATGCAGGAAAAATTTCAGCTTCCTTATGTGCAGGATATTTTCGCCTGGCTGATAAAACTTTATGAAGAGCGTGGTAAAGATGATCCTGAGTTTGCATTAAATATTGTAAGTGAAATACAAGGGCTTGCTAATACCGAAAAAAACTATCGGGGAAAAATGCAGGGATTGGATAGACTTAATCTGGTACAGAAAAAACAAGAAGAGGAAAAACAGCTGCAGGCATTTATAGATTCCGATTTATCTTTGAAAGAAAAATACGGAACCATCTTAAATGAGATAGATAATGTTTATAAAGATATTTTTGAAAGCGGAAGGAGAAATCTTGTTCTTTTAATGTTAAGCCGTAATGTAAAATATTACCGCCTTGCAGAACTTTTTATAGAATACAAAAAAGAGATGCAGAAACCTGAGACAGAACGTAAAGCAATGTATAAAGAAGATAAAAGAGAGGATTTTTATAATTTGATTACAGAATTATATAATGATTATATGTCTGATCTTGAACCAAAGATATTTTATAAAGTATTTAATGATGCAAGCTCGTTTGATGAATTAAAAAGCATTGAACCGTTTAAATCTTTTGGGGAAACAAATAACAAGGAAAAGTATATTGCCGGACTTTATGATGATACATTTATAAAAAGCAGTAAAGAATATTTTGATCTTTTGGAAGATGCAGATGAAACACTTGATGATATTGATGATCCGTATTTGAATCTGGTTAAAGCTGCGATTGATTTAGGTGATAGTGAAAGAAAAAATTCCTTAGTTCGTGATGGAAAGCTGAACATACTTATTGCTAAACTGAATGATGCAAAAAGACAATGGCTGCAAAAATCATTTGTTCCGGATGCAAACAGTACATTAAGGTTAACTTATGGTTACGTGCGTGGTTATTCACCAAGAGATGCTACATATTATTCTCCCATCTCAACACTTACCGGTGTAATAGAAAAAGGAAAAGACTATGGTGAATATAAATTAAATGCAAAAGTGAAAGAACTTTACAATAAAAAAGACTTTGGTCAGTTTATCTATCCAAAATTAAATGATGTGCCTGTTAATTTTATTTATAATATGGATACAAGCGGCGGGAATTCGGGAAGCCCGATTATGGATGCTTATGGAAGGTTAGTCGGAGTAAATTTTGACAGAGCTTTCGAAGCAACTGTAAATGATTATACTTGGAGCGAAGAATACAGCCGTTCAATCGGTGTTGATATCCGATATGTTTTATGGGTAGTTCAGAAAGTAGGTCAAGCTGATTTTCTGCTGAAAGAGATGGGAATTTAACCACATTTCGGAGATTTCAAGGCTTGACAAACAGTGAGGTCAATGTTATCTTTGGCTTCGATTTTGGGATAAATATTAATTATTCCGCGATAGCTCTCCCGATGTATCGGGACGGCTGTTAAAATACGGTTGTTCTTTAGTAATTATATTCCGCGATAGCTCTCCCGATGTATCGGGACGGCTGTTAAAATACGGTTGTTCTTTAGAAAATTATATTCCGCGATAGCTCAATGGTGGAGCATTCGGCTGTTAACCGAAGGGTTGCAAGTTCGAGTCTTGCTCGCGGAGCCGAGACCGTCAGATGTGCGAACTGGTGTTAACTGGTTCGCATTTTTGATTTTATTCCAACTTTTTTCCAGTTTCCCATCTCCCCTCATTTTAATAATTATGGTTCCATCTTCTTCGTTTTGATTAAAATTTGAAATGATTTCCTGGAAAAGTAGCTGGTTAAATCTTGATTTATCTTCCAAGGTTAAGGTTGGATAAATTTTAACGTAATAGAGTAAAATATTTCTTAATTTTTCTTTTTCAATTTTTTGATTTGCTGCGAGATAACGCTTTTTTTCTAAATCTTCTAACTGTGAATTGATAAATACTATTTCTGTTTCAATTTTTTCAAGTTCGTTTTCAACTTCTTTCATTGCTCCTAATCTATCACCAGCTTTTATTGCATTAAAAATATTTTTTCTTTCACTTTCACGAGAAGTTTTATTTGATTTTAGCTTGCTTAATTCTTTATCATATTCTGCAACTTCTTCCTGAGTATTAAATTTTACCTGGTTATAGATTGCATCAAAAAATTCATCCTCAGATATAATAAAACTCATTAAATCGTAAATACAATTTTCTAATACTTCTGCTGGAAGATCTTTAGAAGAACATTGAGCAGCACCACCGTGAATTTTCTTGGAACATTTATAATAATGATGTCTTCCACTTTTTGCAGCTTGTGAAGTCAAATTACTTCCACATAATCCACATTTAGTTATTCCAAGTAATGAAAGGGGAGACTTGGTCCTGCGAATTACCTGTAGATCCTTTTTAGATTTATCTAATTTCTTTTGAACATTGTCAAATAATTGTTGATCTACAATTGCTTCGTGAATGCCCTCATATACCTCGCCCTTCCAGGGGATCTTTCCCAGGTAAGTTTTATTTCGTAAAATTCTTAATATGTCTTGCTTTGCGTATTGTTTTCCTCCTCGTCTCACTCCCTTTTTAGTTGTATATGATTTTGTTCTGAATCCTCCCTCATTTAATCTGTTAGCTACTTTTGTTGTCGATGGTTCTTTTAGATAGTATAAAAATATTCTGTTTACTAGCTCAGCTTCATTTTCATTTATTTTTAATTCGCCCTTCAAATTGTCGTAACCTAAAATTAAATGACCACCAGTATAAAATCCTTTTATTGCTCTGGCAGTCATAGCTTCACGAGTTCTTTCAGAAATAATATTCCTTTCGAACTGTGCAAAAGCTAAAAATATATCCAGCATTAAGAGTCCAGCAGAACTGGATGTATCAATTGGTTGAGTTGCTGAAGCAAGATATACATCTAATTTTTCTAATCTTTCGCTGAACTCGTAAAAATCAACTATACTTCTTGAAAACCTATCTATCTTAGTTGCTACTACAATATCAAAAAGTTTTTCTTCCGCATCTTTTAATAATTGCTGAATCTCATTTCTCTCCAGATCCTTCCCAGACTTTATATCCTTATAAACTTTTACTACCTCCCAACCTTTACCTTTACAATATGCTTTTAACTGATCTTCCTGAGCGTTTAAGGAACTATATTCTGCTTCACCTTGCATAATAGTGGAGACACGACAATAAATTGCTGCTCTTTTAATAGTTGGTTCATTACTGAACATTCGGATTCTTTTTCTTCTATTCATAATTACAAAAATAAAAATTGCTGAAGTGTAATACTATTTTTCCAAAAATGGTTATTTTTAGGAATCAAATAACACATCTCGGTTTACTATGGATCAAAAAGAAGCCCAGGCCAGAATAAAAATAAATAAAAAGCTCGAAAAATCAGGTTGGAGATTTTTTGATGAAGATGATAAATCCGCCTCAATTATTTGTGAACATCGTATAACAAAAAAGAAATATAAACAAGATGAACTAGGACAAGATTTTGAAAATGCTGAAAATGGTTTTATTGATTATCTACTTCTTAATAATGATAAAAGACCTGTAGCTCTTGTAGAAGCAAAACGTGAAAGTACAAATCCCTTAGACGCTAAAGAACAAGCTCGCGAATATGCCCGCAGTTTGAACATCAGATTTATTTTTCTTTCCAATGGTAATCTGCATTATTACTGGGACCTTTTTAATGGTAATCCTACCAGGATATCAAATTTTTTAAGCCTGGATGAATTGGGTGTCGCTCAAAAATGGACTCCCAATCCTGAAGCAATGCAGAATCAGGTTATTGATGAAAATTATATTGCAGTATCCCAGGATTCTCAATGGCTAACATATTCAGCTGAAGAAAAAGAAACAGCAAGATTAAATAAAGGAATTAAAGTATTAAGAGATTATCAGATTGATGCCACGAAGAAAATCAAGCAAGAATTTGTAAAAGGGAAGAGAAGATTTTTACTTGAAATGGCTACTGGAACAGGGAAGACATTACTTTCAGCAGCTATAATAAAAATGTTCATCAGATCTGGTAATGCAGACAGAGTTTTATTTTTGGTGGATCGTTTAGAACTTGAAAGACAGGCATATAAAAATTTACGTAACTATCTCGCTAAAGATTCAATTGAATCAGTTATTTACAAAAGAAAAAAAGATAGCTGGATGAGCGCGCAGGTTGTTATTACTACAATACAAAGTTTATCCTACGAAAATAGATATCTGGAAAATTTTAATCCAAATGATTTCCAATTGATAATTTCAGATGAATCGCATAGGACCATAGGTGGAAATAACCGAGTTATCTTTGAATATTTTATCGGTTCAAAACTTGGACTTACCGCAACGCCAAAAAACTACCTAAAAGGGATCGACCAAGCTGAAATGAGTGAAAATGATCCAAAGCAGCTTGAAAAAAGATTGTTACTGGATACTTACGAAACTTTTGGATGTAAGCCTGGTGATCCAACATTTAGCTTTAGTCTTATCGATGCCGTAAATCATAAACCTCCTTATTTAGTTAACCCACGAAAACTTGACGGAAGAACAGATGTTACAACAGAAGTATTGAGTAAAGAAGGCTGGAATGTGAAATGGGTAAATGATGAAGGGGAAGAAGAAGAGGATACTTTTTATAAACGCGATTTTGAAAGAAAATTTTTCTCACCTGAAACAAATAAAGAATTCGTTGAATCATTTCTTAAAAAAGCAAAAAGAGATCCTATAACAAATGAAATTGGTAAAACTATTTTCTTTGCAGTTAGTAGACCCCACGCTGCTAAAATAACAAAGTTGTTAAACGAAGAAATCGAGAAAATGTATCCTGGTAAGTATAAATCAGATTTTGCAGTTCAAGTTACTTCTGATATCCCTGGCGCTCAGGATATGACAGTAGACTTTGCAAATAATAATTTTAATGGCTTGACCAATTTTGAACCAAAATTCATTGATTATAAATCAAGCAAAACAAGAGTTTGTGTAACTGTTGGAATGATGACAACTGGTTATGATTGTGAAGATATATTAAATGTTGTTCTCGCTCGTCCAATATTTTCTCCATCTCTGTTTGTTCAAATTAAAGGAAGAGGTACACGTCTTTATAAATTCAAATTTGATGATGGAAGCCAACGAATCGAAAAGGATAAAGATAACTATTACTTATTCGACTACTTTGCAAATTGTGAATATTTTGACGAGTATGATTATGATGAAGAATTAGAAGTTCCGCGTGAACCAGGAACTGGGGGCAGTGGACCACCGCCTCCGCAACCCGATAAATATGTTTATACTGGACCCGACGAAATGAAGAACTGGAAAGAAACTCAAATTGGTCTTGATGGAATGCGAATCGATCGTGAGGCTTTTTCAAAGAGCTTTGAAAACAAAACTAAAGAAGAAGTACAAAAGCATCCGAATTTATTGGAAGCACTAAACGAAGAAGAATGGGATATCATTGAGGAACACGTTAAAACTCATTTATTCAATAAGCCCCAAGAATATTGGAATAAAGAAAAACTACAGGAAGCTTATGGAATTGATAGACGACTTACACTAAAAGAAATCATATTAAAAGCTTTGGGTAAAATTTCAATATTTAAGTCACGTGATGATTTAGCTGACGAATATTTTGAAAGATTTTTATCAGCCGAAGGTGTTGATGGTTCAAAATATTACGAGTTAAAATCACTCTTCAAAGCTTATTTATTATTCGATGATCTCCGACCGCTAATCGATAGAAGAGAGTATGCTAAACTTGCAACGGACGCACGTTTGAGTTTAACAGAATTATCTCAGCTTGGACCAGAACAAATTCAGTTGACGGTTAATTATATAAAAGATAATGTCCCACTCAATAAATTTCTCCCCGTTTAGGTTGTAATATATGCTTAGTAAAGAAACAAAAGATAAAATAAATAATGCCAGAGATATTCTTGTAGGTCAGCTGCCATTACCTTCAGATCAGATTGAGCTTATCACTATAGCTCTGATATACAAATTTATGGATGATATTGATGAAGAAAGCAGAAAGCTAGGTGGTGAAATTTCATTTTTCAGAAATGGACTGTCCGATTTTTCCTGGCAAAAACTACTAAGCAATCAATTAAGTGGTGAAGAGCGGGTTCAGAAATTTATTAGAGCAATTGAAGCAATCACAAAAGCTCCTCATATTCCAGAACTTTTTAAGAGCGTTTTCAGAAACACATTCTTAAAGTTCAGAGATTCCAGAACATTAAAACTATTTCTGGATGAGATAAACAAATTTAAGTATGAACACTCAGAAGAGCTTGGTAATGCTTTTGAATATTTGCTTGATTCAATGGGCTCGCAAGGTGAAAATGGTCAGTTCAGAACACCACGAAACATAATTGATTTTATTATTGAAGTTGTAGATCCTGATAAACTAGATAAAATACTGGATCCTGCTTGCGGAACCGCAGGCTTTTTAATTTCAGCTTACAAACATATACTTAGAAAATATACGAATGGTTATGAAGACTATCGTATTAGCCTAAAGAATTATGAAATCGAAGGCATCTCAATACATTGGGGTGATAAATTAAAAAAGACTGAGATAGATAAACTGACTAAAAGAATTGAAGGTTATGATATAACTCCTTTAATGGTTCGTCTGTCTCAAGTGAATATGTATCTACACCACTTTCCAAATCCTTTAATTCACGACTACGATACTCTTTCAAACAAAAATCGTTGGGAAGATAAATTCGATTGTATTTTTGCTAACCCTCCCTTTATGACACCAAAAGGGGGTGTTGAACCTCACGAACAATTTAGAATAAGAGCAAAGAAAGCAGAAATACTTTTCTCTGATTATATAATAGAACATCTAAATCCTAATGGAAAAGCTGGTTGGATTGTCCCAGAAGGAATAATATTCCAGGGTAGTGGAGATTATGTAACTCTTAGAAAATGGTTGATTGAAAATATGGGACTGTGGGCAGTGGTGTCTTTACCAGCAGGAATATTTCAGCCATACAGCGGAGTAAAAACATCAATATTATTCGTTGATAGAGTCCTTGCAAGAAATACAAACAGTATTATACTCGTAAAAGTTGAGAATGATGGATTTTCATTAAACACCAACCGAAACCCAATTAGTGATAATGATCTCCCCGATGCTCTCAATCTTTTAATGGACTACAAAAAATTGGCAGCCACAATAGAAGGTAAACCTGAAGAGTCAGAAGGAAAGCTAGCCGAGCTTGCAGAAAAATATCCTGTAAAATTCAAGGTTCTCAACCGAAAAGAATTTGCTAAACTTGATAGCTATAAAGCAGTATCTTCAACAATTGATTTCTGTAAACGGGAGTATAAACGCTTTCTTAAAGCAAAAGAAAAATATGAAGAGAGTTATCAAAAAGCCAAGGATGAAAAACAAAAGCAAAAAGCACTGGATACATTCCATAAAAATCAAAAACATTTTATTGATGTAACTGGATTTGAAACAGTCCCTTTTGATGAAGGGATGATTAAGCTATGGGTAAATGAAAAATTAAAAGATGATGCTGTTAAATATGGTGAAGATAGAGCAAGTATTGTAAAGTTATCACAAGAACTTCGTGAATATCTGGATAATGAAAGAGAATTCAATCTGAGTATAGAGAAATACACTAATGCGTCAATAATAACTTCAAATTATGAGTTAGTTAACTTAGGAGACTATGTTCAAGTGATTGCAGGTCAATCCCCTTCCTCTGAGTTTTATAATGAAAAAGGTGAAGGGTTACCTTTTTATCAGGGTAAAACAGAATATGGAGATTATTATCTTGGAGAACCTACGGTATGGACTACCCAAGTTACAAGAGAAGCTATAAAGGGAGATTTGCTATTTAGTATGCGTGCACCAGTTGGTGAAGTGAATTTTAATCCTTTTGAAAAAATTTGTATCGGTAGAGGATTGTCCGCGCTGCGCTGCAGTGATCAGTTGCTCCCCCAATATCTATTTTACTCTTTACGAAAATTAAAGACCGAGAATTTTTTTGTTATGAACAACGGTGCAGTATTCGATTCGATTAAAGTTGAGGATTTGACTCAAATTCAATTACCATTACCTCCTGCTGATATCCAACAAAAAATTGTAGATGAAATAGAAGGCTACCAAAAAGTAATTGATGGCTGCAATCTTGTAATTAACAACTACAAACCCTCCTTCAAAATTGATGATAGCTGGGAAAGAGTAAAGTTAGGTGAAGTATGTGAATTTCGGACTGGTGGAACGCCAAGAACAGAACACAAAGAATATTATGGTGGAGATATAAAATGGCTTGTATCTGGAGATATCCATCAAGCTGAAATATTTGATTGCGAAGGAAGGATAACTGAAGCTGGACTTGAAAACTCAAATGCAAAGATCCTTCCAATTGATTCTGTCTTAATCGCATTGAATGGGCAGGGCAAAACGAGGGGGACTGTTGCGATACTTAAAACAGAAGCGACCTGTAATCAGTCAATAGCAGCAATGATCATAAATAATATTGAGGAAGTGCTACCCTATTTTATTTATTTACAGTTAAAATCAAGATACAATGAAATTAGAAATTTAACAGGTGATAATGAGCGTAGCGGACTGAATATGCCAATCTTAAAAAGTCTTGATTTTTATTTGCCCTCAGTAGAAGTTCAATCCAAAATTGTTTCAGAAACTCAAGGTGAACTGAAGACAATTCAATCTTGCCAAAATCTCAAAACACAAATGGAACAAAAAATAAAAGAAGTAATAGATGGAGTTTGGGGAAGAAAGAATCAGAGGAAGGTTAGACAATGACAAAAAATAATATCAAAAACTAACTCATCATAAAATACAGAGGTTAAAAATGAAACTCATTGCTAAAAAATGGAATGTCGACAAAGAAGAATTAGCGTATTATATTGTTGCCATTCCTGAAAGTGAAAAGTATTCTCAAAAAGCAATCTTATCTATTGAGAAGAAAATCTTAGAACTCACTACAAAACACAAATTGTCATACATTATTTATGATTGTAGAGATAATCCATTTCATAAAATTCTGTTATTTTCAAAGTAGATAATATTTAGAATACTAATTAGTAAAAACCCTGGTTACCTTAGGTAGCCAGGTATAAATTTGTTCTCCAATTGACTCTTGTTTTCGTAATATGCAAGTAGTACAAAATTTATCTTAATAATCGTTGCAGGAAGGTCACAATAAGTTTTAGCTGGATATTATGAGTAAAAGTATATGGCATTCAAATTAGATTTTGACGAACTCCCCAACTCAGGAATTAAAAAGCTTTACAAATTCAAATCATTTGATCAAGATGGTTATTATAAGGATTTACTGAATAATCAACTCTGGCTTTCTTCTCGCACGGAATTGAATGATCCACTCGATTGTCGTGTTAAATTAAATTATAAATTGTGCTCTGATGAAGAAATAAAAAATATTATGCGTAGTCATCTTTCGTGGATACCTTTTAATTCTATCATAAATCTGATTGTTGACGCGCAATTCAATCATAGAAAAAATAATATTGAAGATTACCTGAACAGTTTTGAAAGTGCTATAGATAAAAGTATTGGAGTTTTTTCACTTACGCAAGAAATTAGTGAAAGTATGTGGGACAAATATTCAAACAAACATTCTGGTTTTTATGTTGAATTTAATGCGGTAAAACTGTTTTCAGAATTAAATCAAAAATTCGAACAAACTGGAAACAGAATTTTTATTTTTAGAGTTAGGTATGAGGATGTGTTGCCAGAGGTAAACCCTTGCAAAGCTTCATTAGATGAAAAAGCGCAGATGTTTCTTATTAAAACGAAAGCCTGGGAATATGAGAAAGAGTGGAGAATTGTCTGGTTTGATGGTATGAGAAGAGATGAAAGGAAGGAAAAAGATTATAGGAAGGAGCCAATCACCGCGAATTGTATATCAAACATTTATTTTGGATTAAATGCCTCAAAGGAAAATATTGATACGGCAATTAAAATATTAAGCACATCGAATCCAGGCATTGGTATTTTCAAAGCTCTAAAAAAGAAGGACGAATTTGGGCTGGATTTTGAAAAAATAGCCTAAATATTCTGTGATTTATTAAGTAGTTATAGCATTTGGGCGTGACGTAATAAGATATTTTTATAATTTTACACTGTATGAAAATAGACCTTGAAATAAATAACGATTTGATCATCTGGGCAATAAACAGGTCTGGATATGAATTGGGTGAATTTTTTGATGAATTCCCAAAGGTAAAGGAGTGGTTGGATAGAACAAAAAAACCAACTCTGAAACAATTGCAAAACTTTGCAAGAAAAGTTCACGTCCCCTTTGGTTATCTGTTTCTTGAATCTCCCCCAGAAGAAAGATTACCGATTCCCTTTTTTAGAACTGTTTCTACTCAGTCTAATCAAGTTAGTCTGAATGTGTATGACACAGTCCTGCTACTTCAAAAAAGACAGGAGTGGTTAACAAATTACCTCATTGAGAATGAAAACAATGCCCTTGGATATGTTAGTAAGTTTGATTCCAATAGTAAAATACAAACTATTGTTGCTGACATTAAACAAACATTAAGTTTGAATGATGATTGGGCTAATGAATTTCCAAATTGGGAAAAAGCAAAAGAATATCTTACTCAAAAAATTGAAGAGATAGGAATAATTGTTGTATCCAGCGGTGTTGTTGAGAATAACAACTACAGAAAAATCAAAGTAGAAGATTGCAGGGGATTTGTTTTAGTAAATGAATATGCTCCTTTTATGTTTGTTAATGCTGCCGATAGCAAAGCAGCTCAAATGTTTACTTTAGCTCACGAACTAGCTCATATCTGGATAGGGGAAAGTGCTGGATTTGATTTTCGTAACCTTCAACCAGCCGATAATCCTATAGAAATATTTTGTGATAAAATAGCTGCGGAATTTCTTGTACCTCAGGAAAGTCTCAGAGCTGCATATGAGGAAAACAAAAACTTTGAATCTTTAGCGAGAACTTTTAAGGTTAGTCAAATAGTTATAGCTCGTAGATTATTAGACCTGGGTTTTATTACGAGGGCTGAGTTCTTTGAATTCTATGAAGAATATACAAGCCAGGATTTCAGGAAACAGGAAAGTCGTGAAGGTGGGGGAGATTTCTACTTGACTCAGCGCAAAAGATTAAGTGTTCAGTTTCTAACTTATGTTAATAATGCAGTAAGAGAAAATAAATTGCTTGTACGAGATGCTTACAACCTTACAGGTCTTAAGGGCAACACATATCACAATTTTATGAGAGAATATTTATACTGATGGCAATATTTATTCTCGACAGCAACTTTTTTATACAAGCTCACAGAGTAATCTATCCAATTGATGTTGCCGTGGGATTTTGGAATAAAGTAAAGCAATTAGCTGATGAAAATAAAATTATGACTATTGAGAAAGTCCAGGCTGAAATATTTTCTAATAATGATGAATTAAAAGCTTGGTTAGAAACTAACATTCAACCAAACTTTTACAAATCTACACAAACACCAGAAATTTTGGCTAAATATGCTGATGTTGTTAGGTGGGCAAATTCCAGAAATGATCATTATCTTCCGAGAGCCATAGCTGAATTTCTTGACGCAGATAATGCAGATGCTTGGCTTATTGCTTATGCATTATCGTTGGATGTTGAAAAAAAAATTGTAACGCAGGAAGTAAGCAGACCAGATCAAAAATCTAAAATAAAAATTCCAGATGTATGCCAGCCATTCAGAATATCTACAGTTACCACTATAGAGATGTTTAGAAATTTAGGTGAAACTTTTTAATTGGAAATTAGAGAGTATTTTTTGAATAGGTAACAAAACGTCTATAACCTTAGAAGCCTGCATAATCCGAAAATCACGCAGGCCTCATTGCTCACAAACAAAACAACGATTTTATTCTTTCCCAGATCTATTTTATTCGAGTCTATTCTACTACTTTTTCTAATTCTTAAAGTATGTTGGATCATTTAAGTTTTGCTTGAGAAGATTTGGAAGTAAAATTAGCGAAATAAATTGCAGGGTGTCTGAAAACAGCAGTGCCGAGATTTCACTCGGCACCAAGCTGCAACCTTATTGCTTCTTTGCTAAAGACAAGTTCTTAGCATTATAGCCATTAAGTTGTGCTTCTAGAGCGGCAACCTCAGCTAATAATACATCCCTATCGGATAACAAATTAGCTTTAGTACGATCTTTCATTCTTTTGGTTGCCCGAGCGAAACGTCTGGTCGCCAAACGAGATATTTCTTGCGAAATACCTGCGATTGCAACGTCCTTACGTTCAACTTTTTTGTAAAGAGTTCTGAGTTTCCTCATAACTGCTCTACGGCTAACCTTGGAAATCCTTCTCGCACTATTTCCAGGTCTTCGCTTCCCAAATAATCTATTAAGTAAACTCATTATGAGTTCCTTTAAGTTAAAGGGTTTAGCGATGAGTCCTGTCACTTATTGGTATTTCCAACAAGGAGAGGGGCTCTGATGCAAAAATTATTAAATATCACCCAAATTGCAACAAGTTGTGACGTCGATATTCCATATGTCATTATACTATAAAGGTTTAACTACCGCCCAAAAGCACCACCTAAGAATCACATAACATCAGCATTTACCTGGAATTCGGTATAAGATTCTTAGATAATCTTTAACTAAAACAGGAGGAATTATTGTGCTGGGATGAACTATATCCTGTTATAAAAACACAGGCATATTATGCAGTACTCAGGTATGAAGAACCAGAAAGAAGAAAAGATAAAATTCAGGAACTAGTTTGTCAGTCTTATGAAAAGTTTGTTCGTGATACAGCTGCGGATAAAGAGATTAAGAAGCAGGAATACAAATGCTTTGTAACTCAACGTGCTAAGCAAGTTGATCAGAGATCCATCTGTAAAAAAGGTTATGGAGGAACATCAACTATAGATGTATTATCATTCTACCGAAGAAGACCAGATGTTGATACCGAAATTGTAGAGTTCGATGAATGGATGAAACCTTGGAAGAAAGAAGCAGTTGAAGAGCAAATCTCATTCAATATAGATTTCAAAGACTGGCAGCAAACACTTACCAAACAGGAGAAGACAATTCTCTCTCACCTAATGCAGGGATACAAAGCAAAAGACATTGCTGATATCCTTCAGCTCACATATCAAGCCGTAAGAACCATCATCAGCAAATTAAAACAAATGTTCCTGGAATACTTTAGTCTGGAAGAATTTGCTTATCCTTAATCGCTTTTGCGGTTGAGGATTTTTAAGTTAAAATTTTTTAGAAACGGAGATCCAAATGAAAAGCAGACAGATGGTGCAAATTGCAATGAAACTGACTGAAGCAATCATTGAAGTATTAAAGAAAGAATTTAATGAAAAGGATAAGGTTACCAATGCGAATAAAAAGAGAAAAAGCAATCGGGTACTTAAAGCTGGCAGGTAGAATAGTTTTAGAATTATTTACTGTAGTGATTTTAAGAAGATTCAGAGGCAAGTAAATCTGAAATCATATAGAGAGCCATCAGGCTCTTTATAGCTTAAAAATTAAAAACTAAAAAAATTTACAAACCCGATTCTCTATAGAAAATCAGATAATCCTTCTGAGATTGTTTGGTAAATCTGATAATTGATAGGGGACTATGGGACCCTACCACCCTTTTGGCAAGATTAGGTTTGAAACTCTTTCGTAACAATTACAGGTAAATTATTCTAATATCTAATCGGGTATCAATTGCAAGAAATGGAGTGGTATTTATTAGGAAAGTTTATCTGGACTCTAAAATTATGAAATACTTTCTATAAAAAGTATACATAAAAAAATTCTTTTTAGTTGGCACATTATTTATAATTAAATAGCAAATATTATATTCACTTTTATCAAGGAGATCTTGGATGAAAGTATTAGTTTTTGTTTTTTTTATTCTTACACCATTAGTTTTTCCTCAAAAGGTGTACAACTACGTTGGTCGTTCATCCAATAAACTTATAATCCCGTAAGATGCCTAAATATTAAAACTATGACTTTGAAGTGAGTTTTTTGAATACGTTATTAACAAGATCTCTTTTACAACGGAGGAAGAATGAATAGGTTATTTTTCATCTTATTAGTTGTTTTGTTCACCTTTCCTCAAGATAATTTTGCGCAGAAGAAATTTATAGCAACTAACCTTATGGTTACGGAAGGTCTGGAAGGTAAAAAAATGACTAAAGAATTCGTTATATATATTACTCCTACCACATTAAATGTGACAGATTCTCGAGGAACATTAATGTATTATAAAGCCACAAACGGTGAATTTGGAATTGGAAAAGATACAAAAGCTTATAATACTACTACTGGAAAATATTGTTCTGTAAGTATGCATAAGGGTAGACTAACTATAAGTGAAGGTCGTATTGTTCTTTGGTATGATGGAACTTACTATTATTGATGACATTTTTAACTTACAGGAGAATTGTCGATTCTCCTTTTAGTCCATAAATTGATCTGGGGTCGTCTTACAAAACAAGAGTTTGACACAATCTTTGCTCTGGTAAGTTCTATGCTTGAAAATGGTGGATTCACATTCATTGGTAAAGAGGAAAAATCATCGTTTACAAACTTAAATTTCAAAAACTATAATCGAAAAGTAACTGTAATGTTATTTCAAGATATGGGAACAGGGTTAGGAATTATAGCATCAGCAAATAAAGGGTAGAAAATTCAAAATTTATACGGAGGTTAATAATGAAGTGCATAGCTCTTCTCATTATATCGGCTATTCTTTTTTTCGGGTGTAGCTCAGAACCAAAGTGGGAGTACAAAGTACTAAAAATTTATCCTGCTAATAGTTATGATAGAACTGGTGAAGATGCTTTAAGATACCATACCATAGCACCTTCAGAATCAGAGTTAACAAAACTGGGTTATAAAGGATGGGAATTGGTAACGAGTTATCTTGAAATGGAAACCGCATATCCAAATTTTGGTAATGAAGATTACCACACTGGCATTAAAACTAATGTACGTCCTCAGTCATTGGTTTTATTATTCAAAAGACCTTGGACTGGTGAATTTGATAAAGTAGTGGAAGAAAACTAACATACTGATTATAAACTATGTCAGTTAACAATTACATAAAATCTATAAAAAAAATAAAAACAGTATCACTATGAATTTTATCGAAAATGAAAGAAGGTAGTTAATTGAAATTTCTAAATAGCTCGATATTGATTTCTCCCATCAATAAAGTCCAAATAAAATAAAATTATTATTCATTCATAGAGGTGAAAAATGAGATATCTAATATATGTTCTACCTATATTTTTTCTCGTAATTAGTTGTGGAAATCCAAATGTTGATGAGTCTCTTGAAATACCGCCAATGTATAAGCGTATTGGATTTCATAAAGATCAAATTAAATTTTGGTTGAAGGATCAAATACCAACAAAAGATAATGATAGTAGCTTAGTTTATAGATACTATGAAACAGATTATATGTATGAAGAAATATTATATTCCCTTGAGAGTGAGAAAGTAACAAGTGTGCTAAAAGCCTTCTACTATACTGATATGGATTATCAAAAATATTCAAGTGAAAAACGATTTGCGGATTGGATCACTGAGCTAAGAAGAGAACAGTTTACTGATGAAGGCTCTAAGGTTCTCAAAGATAAAAAAAATCATATTGATGGTATAATGGCGAGAATGTTCAGTAGTGATAAAAAATTCATGGCAATTTTGTTGTTCAATTGGAACGATTGGACAAAAGAAGCTACCACGACAGTTATGTTTTCCAAGAACGATCAATAAGGCAAGAAGGATAAATTTAATTTATTAGTTTATTTTCTCCCACTCTGGAAATATTAAATGTTTATAGTAGGAACTAGAAACGGTTCCTACTTTAACTCCTTTGTAGATTGCGGATTTTGGATTGACTGGTCGCTTCCAGTCAAGAGCCTGACTAAGGTAGCGTATAGTTGAAAAGCTAACATATTGGTTCAGCATTTTACTGAGTTCATCAGCAGCCTTGTAACAGCCATATTGGATCCAAAGTTGTTCTACTTCCTCGAGTCCTATTTTATTAACTAATGTATTTGTCATAGTGTTGTTTCTCTTACCTATATTCTTCTTGTCCCTAGTCATAAATCCTCCTTGTAGTGTTATCCCTACACCCTTTTAAGTTTTTCTAGCCTGATCTATTTACAATAGACCAGGTAAACTGTAGTGACTAAGTGACCAATAAAATCACTGCTGTTACTTCTTGATCACTGCTTAATCACTCCAAATATTTAGATTACAATTAAAAATCAAACATCAGTGACTAAGTGATTATCAAATCCCTATTATACCTGTGTACATACAGAAATAAGGGTAAGGTAGTAGGGTAGTATTACTACCGATTTAATATTTTCATTTCAAAAACCTCTATATAATAATCACTTAATCACTTTTCTTAGAATACAGGCCAAATTCAAAAGATTTGCAGTGACTATGGTAGTTTTCCATAGTCACTTTTTTAAGCCTGATAATCACTTAATCACTTTTAGTCGAATAGCGACAGGGATTTATTATCTACCCTACCACCCTTCGGATCTTCCAATTTGAAATAACTTGTGCCATTAGACTCTCTTGTATTATAAGAATAATTCATATAACCCGAATATGCTTTAGTCCAATTGGTAAATGTTCTTTGTTTAAGCCAGGTAAAATCAGTATAAGTTGTTCTGAACTTATTGAACAGTGCTGTTTTATCATATTCATCACCTGCGCTAATTTCCTGTTCAGCAAATTCAATAAATTCAGGAGAAGTCTGATCCAGTAGTTTTCTTCTTTCAAGATTGATTGGCTTATACTCTACCAACCCTTCCTTCAAAAAGAGCTCAACACATTCAAGCATAAAGTTGTCAAACCGATTCCATTCATCTGCATCCCAATCATCAAATAAACGTTTTCCAAAATCATCCAGTGGCTTATGGTTCTCATTGTAGTGATCGGAGAATTCAACTTCAAACAATCTGTCTTCATAACTCGCACCCTGTCCTTTAATGGTGTAGTTTGTGCTAACAAGCAGCTTTGGTGAATCTTCAAACTTCAATGTAAATGGTTTTTCTTTTTTATTCTCTATCGTCATATCATCGGTAGTAACAGAAAAGAGTCTTTCGAAATCAAATTTTCTGGTCACATCATTGAACTCAAGTATTTTAGTATCCAGATAAACCTCTTGAAATGTAAACCTTTCGGTAAAAGTAAAATTTTTACCATCGATCCGAGAAGATTTCTTCAGTTTACTTAATGCTTTACCATAAATACTTTTTCCTGTTCTGCCGTTTGGCTCCCCATCATCTGGAATTTTTTCATCAACAAGCACAACTACTTTAGCATTGGCGCTGTCCTTGTATCCGTGCAGCAAATATCCGATAGAAGATTTAATTGTTTTTAATCTATCATCTGATTTTCCAGCAACATTAAACAGGAATTGCTCGTAAACAGATTTACGCTCATCATTAACGCGATTAAAGTCTCTCTGAATTATCTGAGACTTCCATATCCTTCCTTCAAGCTCTGAGTAATCATAAAGTCTTATACCTTCATCCTTCGTCACTTTTACAAAACCGTTGTTAAAATAATAGTAGGCTTCATCTTGTTTATCTCTAATTACTTCCAAATTTATTGAAGGTATGCATTCTATTAGTTTTCTGCCAAAGTAATAACCACTTCTTGAATACAATTCATTCAAAAGCTCCCGCTTATTAAAAGCATTCTTTTGATAGTAATGTTTTATGTAAGCAATAAGATTATCCTTTATTTTTTCAAGCTCAATCATATCTACAACATTGCTATCGTTTTTTATAAACAAGTAAGATTGATCCAAATATTTTTTTGCATACCCCTTTTGCTCAAGAAATTCAATAAGGTCATAAAAGTTAATTTCAGATTTGAAAACTCCATTACCACTTCTTTTAATTCTCCAGAATTCACCCTTACTAAATTTGAAATTCTTGATACCGTGTTTTATTTCTTTTTCAATCTCTTCGGTTGAATGAGGTGGTTTATTGTGCTCGTTCCAGTATTTAACGATAACACGAATAGATTCATTAGGTAAATTGTTTTGAATCAAATGACCTATAATTTTACTCAAGTGTATATTTCGATTTCCTTTTGGCTGACCTTGCCAAAGTTCTTGATAATAATTCGGTTTGGTTTTATCAGCTTGTTCATCTTCATCTTCTTCATCATTTTCATATTCAATATTATCTTTTAACCCCACTAGTTTAGGAATTGAATTAAGTTGGGTTACATCAAATACATCCATCTCTCGTGGAGAAGAAGCAAGTTCCTTGATCTCATCAATCGAAAGAGTAAACAATTCATTGGCAGTAAGCGGGATTGCATACTTCTCTGAGGTTGAATGCCTAGTGTTTTCTAATCGCATCAATCCAGTATGGTGGTAGAAACTAAAATCAAACTCAATCCCTTCTGTTAATTTCTTGCCGATTGCTTTTAGCTGCTCGGGAAGTTCTTCCGATGCCTCAAATCCACCAAATAATTCTGCTGGTATAAAAACGTGAAAACCTTTACTACCGCTGAAGTTTATTCTTAGCCATCGTAAATCAATATCATATTCAAGTTCAATTCTTCTTAATACTTTAGAGAGTTCTGTTTTTGCTGATTCAAGATCACCTTCTCTGTCTATATCAAGGATTAACTTATCCGCCCATACTACTCCTTCATAACCTGAAACACTTTGTTTTTTTGTTTTAGGATCCCTGTGTTCACTAGCATATTTTTTTATTTCATCAGAGTGACGAAAAACTGATTCATAGCAGTCTTTTGAGTTTTCATCAATGTGCGGCTTTTCCCAGATATGTCTATCGTATACACTTCCAATTGCGTATTCTATTATATTAAAATCTTCATTAAACATTTTGTTTGTCCCCCGTAATGATTTGGAGGTTAATTGTACATAAGCGCCTTTACAGTTTTAATTGATGTTTGAAACTGATGCGGACTTACCATTAGCTTATCGTAAAAGTAATCCTGCACTAATGCACGGAGTCCGTCGCTATCTTCAAAGAAGAACACGGACTTATTATTATCATTTATGTGTTCTTTTATTTTGTATCCGAACAACACTAGTGTCGATACCAAATAAAAATCCTTTGTCTTAAACATTTTCATTATCTCCTATAGTTTTCATTGTGTATCTGGAATGCTCTCCAGATAGCAGAGCATCCCTAGTAACTATATGTTGTCCGCTTCCAGTTATCATAGTTTTTTAGTTTTTATTTCAACAGCTACAGGTTTGTTTGTATAGCTGCTGTAAATAATTCGCTCAATATCTGGTTCACCCTCAAGAATAAACTCATATGCATTCTGAGCAGTGTGATCTGGATACACGCCAATTGATCTTACATTGCCAATTAACACTGTTGTAATTTGGTTTTCAGCCTTATCATAATAAAAGATGTACGCGTATAGCTTATCCTCATCAAGCTCTCTGTTAGTATTAAATATTAGTTTATCCTGGTTGCTGCGTATAAACTCAAGTATTAAATGATAACTCATACTCTGCAATACTTCAACCCAACCGATAACAGGGATTTCATTGCTGTTAATTTTTATTTCCATTTTGTACTCCGTTTAAGAGTTTAGTTAAGTCTGTTCAGACTTTAATAATGATTTGTTTTCGGTTGTGGAGTTTTCTGAATTGTATGTTTGCAGTTGTATAAAGCTATACTTAGAATATAGCGTTGTAAGTTTCAAAATCAAGTTTTCTATTCATCAGATCCAATTTCACCGATAGGTAATCCAACGATAGTTTTAATTTCACCTTTCCACCTGATCAATGGATCGTCCTTATATCGCTCGTATAATGCCCTTATCTTATCATCCAATTGCCAGCCATAAAGTTGGTTTGCCTTGTCCTTTAATTCCTGAGTTAACTGAGTATTCATTGTCAACCGATGCTTCATCTCATTCATTTTACCAAGCCATACTGAATGAGTTACATAAGGTTTGACTGCAGCAACAACATTTCCAATCTTATTATCAAGCATTGGTTCGCAAGAGATACTTGTTTCGTACCCAGTTTCAAAAGCATATTTAAGTGAAGCTATTCGCTCATCAAATGATGGCGCGCCAGGCTCCCAGAATTTCAATGTTGCATTATCTGAAGATCCAATTGTAAAGCGAAATAAGATTTTATCTTTGTAATTAACAAACTCATCACAAATAGCTTTGATGCATTCGAGGTGGGGCTTACTTACAATTAAAACCTGATTGCCAGGTGATAAAATATTTTTCAGAAACTGTATAGCTTCAGGTAAATGCTGCGGAGTTATATCGTGAGATGATGGAAACATAATTCTCCCACCTTCTCGTAATCTCCAACTTTTATTTAGTTTGCTTGATTTTACAAATTCCTCTTTCCAGTCATCTTGGGTTTTGCTTTTATTATAGATTGCAGTTGCCTTGCTAAAACAGTATTTGCAATCGTTTCTACAGCCGCTAATAAAATTAGCTGATTCGATGGACCATTCTTTAGTCCCATTAGAATTGTTTTTCATAACACATATTGATTTAAGTTCAATCTGAGCTTTCGCTCTAAAATTTAGTTTTGTGTTTTGAGTTGTCAAAAAGAGGATTTTTTCGGTTTTCTCGAGTGAGTACTATAACTATAATATACTCCCCAGGACCAGCCCCGTCAAGTCCTGACACAAAAAAATATCATTTTTCTTTTGCGGAAGTGATTATGTAATAGTATGTGGATTTTGAGATCTTCAATTTCTTAATAATCTCTTTATAAGGTATGCCGTTTTCGTGCAATTCCAGCACCTTCTTTATAGTGAAGGGTGGTATTTTAGGTCTTCCAATTCTTGCCCCGCGGGCTTTTGCCTTTTCCATTCCAGCTTTAACACGTTCTCTTATTATGGCTCGTTCAAATTCTGCAAAGGCAGATATCATAGTAAATAATATCTTACCAGCAGGAGTTGATGTATCTATGTTCTCCTTATAGCTGATGAAATCGACTCCGAGGTTATTGAATTCCTCAAGAGCTATGATAAGTTCTTTAGTACTCCTGGCAAAGCGATCAAATTTCCAGACCAGGACTACATCAGTTTTTCGCTTCTGTACATCATCAAAAAGCTTCCTGTAATTTTCTCTATCCGATCTTGATCCAGAGGCATAATCAATATACTCTCTCACAACATTTAATTTCCTTGCTTTAGCATATTCTCGAAGATCTATTAACTGCATATCAACATTCTGCTCTTTAGTTGATACCCTCGCATAAATAATTACTCGTTTCATAATAATCCTTTCTTATATATATAATTCTTTTACCAATAAAGGGCAGGGTAGTAGGGTAGTCCAAAAAAGTGCAGGTTTATGGAATGAATAATTCAAAAACTAAATCAATGATATTAAATAATTTAGCCTCCTCAGAACTCGTACCTTTTATGGAATGAAAAATTACTAGTGCTCTCTTTTAATAAAGTTTTCGGTTATTGTTGGTTATTACCTATATATCAGATTATTTTTGTATAGCGAATAGCAAAATCATCTCTCTTCATTAGGAAGAAAGTTTATTATTAAACAGAGGAGGTTGTTATGCAGAACTTTTGTGGTAAATGCGGAACAAAATTATCTACCGAGTTAAAGTTTTGTACTAATTGCGGTGCCCCAATTCAAACCAATATTGAAACGCAAAAAGTTGACGCTCCAAAAGAAACCTCGGTTAAAGAAGAGACTAAAGTTGAAAAAGATGTTAGCACTGAAAAAAAACCCTCAGATACTCATTCATATCCCTTGAAAGATCAATCGTTTGATCCTAAGATTAAAAAAATCTCGATCATAATTATAGCGCTGTTTATTTCATTAGTACTTTGTGAACTCATTTTGAATTTACCGCTTCAAAATGCCCTAAATTTTGGTTCTGATCACGATGCCTTTATTGAGATGCTAGGCAAAGCTGTTGAACTTGAAAGAAGTGATGATAATAATACTGATATGGTATATAAATTTATGTTTAACATAGTGACGGCCTCACATTGGGCAATGGAAAAACTTAATGAAGATAGTAAGGACTTGTTTCCTTTAATCAGTATTGAAATCAATTTGAAAATTTCATTGTTAATATTAGTCCTGATTATTATTTCTATTGCATTAAAAGAGTCAATAAAAGATTTAATGACATTTAAGTGGATAATGTTTTTTAGTATTATGATTGTTGGGGTATTATATTCATATCTTGTGCCTCCTACGGAATATTTTGTCTTTTTTTTGGCACTTATTGGTGTGCTATTATTTAATTTTATTGCATTCTATAATTCAAGTAAACTGATATATTGGCTTATTGTCCCATTGATAGTTGCTATTTTTGTAACATATCCAAGTTTGAGAAACGGACTTTTATATACTTATTTTTTAAGGGTTACACTACCATCAGGAATATATTACGTAATTCAACTTTTAAAATCTGCAACTTCATTTATTTTACCGAGTATAGCATTTTATTTCTTTCTTAAAGAAATTATATATGAAAAATCATTTGCAGAGGTTACGATAGACTCAGCACAAGATTCTAGCACAAATTCTAATTTGAGATCGAATAAAATTAAGAATAAATCTATTTCTGATAGGATGACTTAATTGTTGGCAAATCTGATTGTGAGGAAATGAATTTAATATGACAGCACAAAAGCAAATCATATTACGAAAAACTTTTACTAATAGGGTTAAGCTACATACCGACAATGAGGATTGGAAAGCACTCGTAGAAATTTATCCAGGTGCGGAAGAAGCTGGCGTACCCGCCATATTATTAAAAAAGACTGCTTTGAAAATTGCTGATTATGTTTATTCAAAGAAAAGATATCACGAGTCAATAATTTTCCTAAATAAAGCTCGTATCAGAGATCCTAAAAGTAAAAAGATATTTCAAGCATTTGTTGATTCAATCGATATCTTCTTCAAATATACTGTAGAAGAATTATCAAAGAACGATCTTGCTGAATTTAAGCAAGCTATTCTGCCTATTATTAACTTTCACAAAGTGAATTTTCCTGAGCACCGACAAATAATTGAATCCACAGATCATCTATTCAGGAGGATTGATTATAGAATAGAGTATGTTGCTAAGGATGTTCAAGAATCAAAAGTAACTTTTCGTGTTCAGCAGATCAAAAATGCTTTGTATGATGATGATATGACGATTGAACAAGTTCGTCAGGAAGCTGCAAGATTATTAGCTCCCACACTCAGACGGATGTATGATGAATATGAAAAGAAGGAAGAGGATGAAAAAGATAAAAAGAAAAAAGCTACTGATAAGAAAAAGAAAGAGAAGAAGAAAGAAGAGTAATTAAAGAGTAGTATCTTTCTTTAACTCATTCATAACAATTGTTATCCAAGCTCTACTCTTACCCAAAGCTCTGGCAAGCTCTGCTTGGTTCTTAACTTCACCAGCATCAATCATTTTCTTATAGCCAATAGCTAAATTATATTTATTTAGTCTTAATAAAGATAAGGGAATTTTTATTTTGAATTTTCCATAATTAAAGGTTTTTGTTAATCGGGTTGCGCATTTGGGTGAAATATTAAAATAATAATGGAGTTTGGGCTCATCCAGGTACAGTCCCTTTTTTCTAAAGCCAGTATTTTTGTAAATAAATGGAAGTTTAATTATAAATGGGGTACTCACTATTGGAATGTACGTGGAGCTGACCTCTCCAATAGTGCGAACCTCACTTAACAGGTTCGCATTTTTTATTTGATTCCAGCTTTTTTCCAATTTTCCATCTCCCCTCAATTTTATAATTATGGTTCCGTCATCCTGATTTTGGTTAAAATTGGATATTATTTCCTGGAAGAGTAATCTGTTAAATTCATTTTTTTCTTCTGAAGTTAAATCTGGAAAAATCTTTACATAATCGAATAAAATTCTTCTAAAACCTTTTTGTTTATTTTCTGATCTGCTGCAAGTTCCCTCTTTCTTTCCAAATTTTTAATTCTGATTGAAATAAAGTCTATATCATTTTCAATTCTTTCCAGATCTTCTTCAACGGATTTTATTGCACCCAGCTTTGTACTTTCTTTTATCGCATTTAGTAAATTTGTTCGCTGAGTTTCAAATTTGGTTTTATTATATCTTAATTCTTTCAGATCCTTATCTAATTCTTCAATTACTTCCTGATTATTAAATTTTATCTGATTATAGATCGCATCAAAAAATTCATCCTCAGATAAAATAGGTCCCATTAAATCGTAAATACAATTTTCTAAAACATCTGATGGCAAATCCTTTGAAGGGCAACTCAAAGCTGTATCGTGAATTTTTTTGAGCATTTAATAATAATGATACTTCCCACTTTTCGCGGATTGTGAAGTTAAACTACTTCCGCATAATCCACATTTTGTAATTTCTAGAAGTGGAAGGGTGGGTTTTTTAACACGATTAACCTGCCTGTCAACCTTAGGTTCTTCCAGTCTTTCCTGTACTTGATCAAAAACTTTTCTGTCCACGATTGGTTCAACTTTATCTTTGAATTCTTCTTCCTTACTCTTTGTAATTCCAATGTAAGTTTTATTTCTAAGAGTTCTTAATACGCTGTCCTTAAAGAATAATTTATTGCCCTGTTTTTCTCCCTTTTTTGTAATTATTTCTTTTATTCTCTCTGAAATGATATTCTTCTCGAACTCTGCAAATGCAAGAAATATCGCCAGCATAAATTTTCCACCAGAAGTTGTGGTGTCAACTTGTTGAGTTGCAGAAACAACATCAACGCTCAAGTCACATAATCGTTTTGAAAAATTGCAAAAATCAGCTATGCTTTTTGAGAATCGATCAATTTTTGTGGCGACTACAACATCAAATAATTTTGCTTCAGCATCTGATTGGACTAATTTTCTGATAGATTTTATTTATCAGTATTTTGATCTTAGATGCGTTATACATTCTTTATTAGAAAATGGGAACCTTTTTTTTAATAAACTAATTTGCTCACCAGGAGAAATTTGGTGTTTTTAAGGATGGATTATTTAGATGCCTCAAAATTACTTTCATAATCATAAAATCAAACTCTACTTGATTTTGTTGATTAGTAATTATAATTTAAAAAAGTTCTTCATACTTATCATAGATAAAAAATATTGACTTATCATTTTTGATAGTTTAATGCAATCATAATGATCGGTAAAAACAATTTAATAACAGGGACTTCTGAGGAATTGATGTTTTTTCATTCCAGAATAATTTCTGAATAAAAGTAGAGATATACTGAAACAAACCTCCTTTGATGGACAGAATGTCATTCTACATTATTGATTTTGAATAATATTTCAGAAGACTGTTATTATGATTTAATATTCAACTTAGTTGTATAGTTATTCCTGTCTGAAAAACGGCTCAAATTATTTGAACTGCTTACTCGTTCTTTTAACAATGCTGTGTTGCCTATTTCTTAGCTAAAAAGAGTCAGAATAGAATTTGAAATTTTGATTATTAGTTAGAATTATTTTTTTATTTACTCACAAATAAACAAAAAGGTGATGCTATGAAATACTTAATTTCTACTGCTCTTTCGATTATCATGATACTCTTTAGCGCAAATATATTGATTGCTCAGGGCACTTCTGAGCAAAATATAGTTGAAGGAATCTCTGGTAGCCATGTCTTATTCGCAAATCCAGGTCCTTCAAACAATGGGGGTGCATCCACTTGGGCAATGTTTTTAGATTTGATTGCTGGTCCTTCTTATGTTACAATAACAGGAATGACAACATCAAGCAATGCTTCGCCCGGTGCAAATTTTTCGGTTGAATTTTTTGTCAGGTCAGGAACAGCTTTAGGAGGTCCCGTCAGCACTGGTCCCGGGAGTTCTTCAACAGGATGGACATCACTTGGAACAGTAACAGCTACTCAAGGAGCTGCTGCCAACGGTATTTCGTTACTGTTTAATACTCCCTCAATTACTATTGCACCTGGTGATACAACCGGAGTGGCAATGGTGGTTACCGGTGCTTCACCGCGTTATTTTGGAACCGGATCACCTCCATTAGGAATATATTCCGATCCGTTTTTAACTCTTGTTACCGGTGAAGTAAGATCTATTCCCTTTACTCCCTCCGGAAGTTTTTTCTCTTCGCGTGAATTAGTTGGTGAAATTCATTATGATGATATTATACCAGTTGAACTGACTTCTTTTACAAGTTATGTAAATGATAATAATGTTGCACTAAACTGGATTACAGCTACAGAACTGAACAACGCAGGATTTCAGATTGAAAGAAAAACTCCGTCAACAGATTGGATCAATGTCGGATATGTTCAGGGGAATGGAACTTCAACCGATGCTAATTTTTATTCTTTTGTTGATACTGATGTAGATTATGATATATACAATTACAGATTAAAGCAGATTGACTATAACGGTTCATTCAAATATTATGAGCTTGCTGAAACTGTAGAGATTGGTTTACTGAATAATTTTTTGTTAGCACAAAATTATCCCAATCCATTTAATCCAACTACAATAATCAGCTGGAAGTCACCAGTTAGTACTCATCAGACTATTAAAATCTTTGATGTATTAGGAAATGAAGTTGCAACACTTGTTGATGAATTTCTGCCGGCAGGAGCTTATGAAAGAAAATTCTCTGCTGAAAAATTAACAAGCGGAATCTATATCTATAGTTTTCAGGCGGGAGATTTTATTTCTTCCAAAAAAATGATACTTATCAAGTAATCAGGTAAGAAATATATAGCTACAAAAAAGTGTTATAGGCACGAGAGATCGTGCCTTTTTAATAGTAAATCCCCAACTATTATATTTACCCGAACTATTACATAATAATTTCTTCTTTATTATCTCGCATAAAGAAAACAATACTGATTTTTAGTATTACCCTTATGTCCGGATTATTTTACCGGATATCTCATTAAATCAATTTATTTAAGCTCTTTTTCTTTTCTTAAAATATGCTTTAACTTTTTCGCCTGCACGTTCAAACACAATGTATAATATTGGAATAACAATTAAAGTTAAAACAGTGGTTGCGGTTAATCCGCCAATAACTGCTCGTGCAAGCGGCGACCAGGTTTCTGCACCTTCTCCAAGTTCAATTGCAAGCGGCACCATTCCGAGTATTGTTGTTAATGCTGTCATAAGAACCGGACGCATTCTTGCTAAGCTTCCTTTCTCTACTGCATCGTATAAAGATAACCCGCCTCTTTTGATCTGGTTGATGTAATCAACAAGCACAATACCATTGTTAACAGCAATACCAACAAGCATTATTAAACCAACTAATGCCATTACACTTAAAGTTGTACCGGTAATAAATAGAAACGGAAAAACTCCGATTACTGAAAGGGGAACAGTAAACATAATTATCAAAGGATCAATCAGTGATTCAAATTGCGCCGCCATTATCATATAAACTAAAAGAATAGCTGCAATAAATGCCAAACCAAGATAAAAGAATGCTTCCTGCTGATCTTCGGCTGAGCCGCCGATTATTACCTGATACTCTGATGGAATAGGAGTAGAACTAATTATCTTTTCAACTTCACTTATTGCTCTTGAAAGCTCAAGACCTGATAACTCGGCACCTACAGAAACAAATCTGTTCTGATTTTCTCTGAAGATTGTTGGAGTTGCTTCAATTTCATTTATCTGTGCAATCTCGCTTAAAGTAGTAAATCCGCCTGTAGGCAGAGGAATTTGAATATTACTTAGTGATTCTTTTTTATTTCTGAATTCTTTTGCAAACTGAACACGTATATCGTACTCATCTCCTTCTTCTCTCATTCTTGATACAACTGTTCCTTGTATTGCAGTGGAGATGTTTGATGCAACCTGCAGCGTTGACAGATGAAATGAATTTAACATGTTATAGTTAAGATTTACCTGAAGTTCAGGTGTGGTTTGTTTAACATTTAATCCGATATCCACAAATCCTTTTATCTGCTGCATACGGGATTTGATTTGCTCTGCTATTTTGATTCCGCCGTCAATATCAAAACCAATAACTTTTACTTCGATAGCTTTTTCGGTAGAGAATCCTCCGGTTTCCTGAAAAGTATAAGTTATACCCGGAATTCTGTCTAATTTTTCCCTCATCAGATCACTTATTTCAAACTGACTTCTTTCTCTTTGATTAACTGGCTTAAGTTTGACAAATGCTTCAATAGTGCTTTCTGTATTTCCGAATGCACCAATACCTTCCCGGGTACCGAACATAAACGATACGTTTTCAAGTTCTTCAGGTTTAATTACTTCCTTTACGATTTCTTCGAGATTATAAACAATAACTCTTGTTTTCTCAATCGGGTTGCCTGCCGGGGCTTCTACGATTAAATTGATAAAACCCTGATCAGTTTTAGGCAGAAACTCAGCTCCCGCCAATACAGCAAGGACAATTGAAACAATAAACGCAGCTCCAACTGAAGCTAATACAGTTTTCTTTTTTCTGAGTGACCACACTAAAACTTTATGATAATATTTTGAAAGACTATCAATAGTATTACTAATCCTTGTCTTAATTTTGCTCAGCCATCCGTTTGATTTAATTTTTTCTATCTCAAGAATGTTTGAAGCCATCATTGGAACCAATGTTAGTGCAACTACTAAAGAAACAAGTAAACTAAAAGTAATAGTAAGCACCATATCCTTAAACAATTGTCCCGTTATGTTTGGTACAAAAAGAACCGGAAGAAAAACCGCAACTGTTGTAAGAGTTGAAGCGGTAATAGCCATACCAACCTCAGAAGCTCCGATATCTGCCGAATCAATTCTGCTTTTTCCCATCTCTCTGTGTCTGAATATATTCTCAAGAACCACGATGGAATTATCTACCAGCATTCCGATAGCAAGAGCTAATCCAGCCATTGAAATAATATTTAAAGTAATATTACTTGCGTATAAAACTGCAAAAGTAGCTAAAACAGAAATCGGCATTGATAAACCCATTATAATACTGCCGCGTATGTTTAGCAGGAAGATGTAAATAATCATAAATGCAAGAACGAATGCTATTACTGCTGAATCGCGTAAATTATTTACCGAACGGGTTATGAACTCCGATTGTGCCCAAACCACATTTAATTTTGTACCTTGCGGAAGCCGTTTGAGTATATTGGGAATTTCATTTTTAACCAGGTCCGAAGTCTGAACAGTATTTGCATCAGATTGTTTATTAATAATTATCATTAACCCTTCACCAAAATCTGCTCTTGCTTCGGTGGAATTTTCTTTAAAACCATCAACAACTTCAGCAACATTTTCTACATATACAGGTTTTCCGTTTCTTATTGCAACAGTAGTCTTTTTTATCTGATCAATAGTTGTATATTCGCTCAGCAGAGAGAGCTGATAAGTTTTTTCATCACTCTTAAGCGAACCGCCCGGCTGAATGCCTCTGCCGGATTGTAATGCAAATGTAACTTCAGAAGGAGATAAATTATAAGATGATAAAAGAGTTGGATTCATATTTACATTTATCTGTCTTTGAAGACCTCCGATTGTTGCTACTGATGCAACTCCCGAAATTCTTTCAAGCATCGGCTCTATTCTGTCTTCAGAAAGTTTTCTTAATTCTGATTGACCAAGATATTGTGAACTCAGACTAAGAAATATTATCGGACTCATAGAAGGATCGAAAACAAAAACAAGCGGGTCTGATGATTCTTTTGGCAAAAGATCGCTTACAAAATCAATGTTCTTCCTGATATCAACTTCTGCCTGATTCATATCAGTTCCATACTTAAACTCAAGTATAATTATCGATGCACCCGTAAATGATTGTGAGCTGACCTTTTTGATATTTTTAACTGATGAAATTGCTTCCTCAAGCGGGCGGCTGATTGTTGTTTCAATATCTTTAGGACCAACACCCGGATAATTTGTGATTACTCCGGCAATAGGGAATTGAATCTCCGGGAAAAAATCTATCTTTAATTGAGTGAAAGCGAAAAAGCTAAATGCCAATACAATAGCATAGAACATCAGTAATGTTACTCTGCGGTTTATAGAAAATTTTGTTAACAGCATAATTTTAAAAATCCTTAATCGATGATTTGAACTTTTTGATCATCTCTTACTATGTTATTTCCAACTATTATTACCTTGTCGTTAAAGTTAATGCCCGAAGTTATCTGAGCGCGTGAATTACTAATTAATCCCACAGTTACTTCTTTTATCTTTGCTTTATCATCTTGTACAATAAATAAGAAATATTTCTTCAGGGTTTCCTGCATTCCGGTTCCCTTATTGATTTTAACTTCTGTTTGACTTAACAATGCTGTTTCAGGAACAACGACAGTATTATCAATTTCGTTAACCGGAATCATAAACTCACCGTACAAACCAGACTTCAGATTATTGTCTGTATTTGTAATTAACACTTCTATTTCCAATGACTTAGAAAGCGGATCAACTGCCTGATCAACTGAAATTATTTTTCCTTTGTATTTTTTATCAGGGATTGATGGAATTACAATTTCAACCGGCAGCCCTTTCTTAACATATTTAATATCTCTGCTAATTACTTTCAGTTTTGATTTCATCGACGAGGGATCAACTATCTGGGCGATTTGCTGTCCTGCAGAAACCATTTGATTTAGTTCAACAAAAACTGCTGCTGCTATTCCGCTGAAAGGAGCTTTGATCAAACTGTTATCAAGTTGTTCAATTGCCTGTTCCAATTGTGCTGACGCTGCATCAAGAGCAGAATTTGCTACTTTAAATTGTGTTGCTGCCTGATCAAATTGCTGCTGACTTACTGCCCTTTGTTCAAATAATCTTTGAATCCGGTTATAGTTTTGCTGAGCTAATTCAAACTGGGCTTCTGTATTTTTTAGATTAGCTTTAGCAACATCAACAGACTGGGATAAAAGTGCATTGTATTGACGTGCAATTATCTGATTAGTTTTTACGAAATCACCCGGCTTTACTAATATCTGATCAATCCGTTCTGAAATTTTACTGTATAATATCTGATCATTTGCTGCCGAGATTGTTCCGGTGATGTTTAAATACTCTTTAAGCGATTCGGGCTGAACGTTATAAATCTTAACCGGTATTAAATTTTCCTTTTGCTCTTCATTGTCGCTTCCGCATCCGGTAAGCGATAATAACAAAACTGATAAACCAAGACTTAAATATTTAGTGATAATCTTCATATTAGTTCCAGATAGTATTTAGTTTTCCAATTGATTTAAGTAATTGAAGTTGTATTACATTATAATTATAAATCCCCTGCAGATATTGAACTCTGCTGTTATTATACAAAAGCTGTGCATTTAGAACATCAAGCTGTGTACTCATTCCTTCGGCATAAAGAAGATTTGATAATCTTAAACTTTCTTTTGATTGTTCCATTGCTACTTTAAGGCTTTTAAGATTTTTAACAGCCTCAGAATATTTAAAATAATTCTGCTCTACTGCTACATTTAACTGAACCTCAGTTTGATGCTTTAGCAATCTCATCTGATCGGTTTTTATGCTTGCAAGCTGATAATCAATAAATCTTCTACCGCCTTCAAACAGGGGCCAGGATGCAATAAGAGTGATAGTCTTCGAGCGGACAAAATCTTTCCATTTAATATTATCTTCGTCAGAAAATGCCTGATGCTGCAAGTTGGCAGAAAGAGCAATTGTTGGTAAGAATGCTGAGATTGAAAAATATTCACTCTTATCAGTCGCATCAAATTTATAGTTAATTGCTTTAAGCTCACTGCTGTTTTCGAACGATAACATTTTTAATTCATTAAGTCCTTCATTCCGGAATTCAATTAAAAAATCCTTTGTTGATAATGAATCTGTTACAACAAGAGAATCATTAAGATCAATATCAAGAAGCATTTTAAGAGTCTGATAGGATAAGATTCTGTTTGATTCTGCACTTTCAAATAATGGTAATGTAGAATAGTATTGTGCCTGTGCACGCTGAAGATCAAGTTGAGTAGCCGAACCTTCTTCATAGAATAATTTCACCTGTTTCAAATTTGATTCTGCAACCTCTACTGCTTCTTTTGAAGATTTGCTCAACTCATTTGCAAGGATAATTCCGTAATATGCCTGTAATGTCTGCAGTACAGCATCTTCTTCTTTTCCCTTAAGCTCTTCGCTTAAAGATTTTTTTAACAGAGTCTGAACTTTTACATTAAAGAACCGTGAACCTCCTGTAAAAACAGGCAGCGTAGCATCAATCGAATGTTGAAAAACATATTTTGTTCCCATTGTAAATTTCTGTCCCATAAAAACGATAGTAGGCAGTTCAATATTATAAGTTCCAATACCCTGATAATTTACAGTTGGCAAAAAATTAGAATATGCCCGCCAGACTTCCAGATTCTGAGCATCGTAATCCAATCGTTTTGATTTAATGCTCAGGTTATCGTTTAGAGTTTTATAAATTACTTCATTCCACGAAAGGTAGATTATATCTTTTTGCTGCGGCAGTAAAGTAAATGTAATAGTTAAAAATATCAGCATAATTCTGATCATAAAAATATCTCCGGCAATTTCATCATTATTAAGAAAATAAAAATTTAAATAAACTAATACTCAAAACATCTTTCTTTGATTTCATATTTGATAATCAAGGTAAGTTTTTATGATATAGCATAACTGCAAATATAACGGATGTAAAATTATCGCGGGAAGCTCTAACTATCAAAAGAAAAATGATAAACGGAGTATCTGAGCGGTAAGTGATTTACCAAAATAGGAGAAACTATTTTGTTGAAAATTTGTGATTTAACAAGTGTTGTTCTTTAAAGATATTACTTACCAAAAGTTAAACAGAAAAAAGAGCTGTAATACTTTATCCTGATGAAATCTGTCAAATCAATTAATTGTTAAGCGTTACATCATCCGATAAATTTTGCCAAAAGAAACGCAGCAGTTGCAGCTATACCGCCAATCACAACGGTTTGAATTGCGCTTATAATCGGTTTAGCACCTGTGAATTTTCCTTTAACGAATCCAAAAATTAATAATGCAGTCAAAGTCATTATTACAGAAATTGTTAATCCCTGACCTGCCTGCTCAACAAAGAAATATGGTGAAAGCGGAATCATTCCGCCGACAATATATGATAACGCAATTGTTAATGCGCTTATAAGTCCTCTTTTTTTATCAGGTTCTTCTAATCCTAATTCATACATCATCATAAACTCCACCCAGTTCTTAGGATTTTTTTCAAACTTGTCAAGAATCGGCTGAATTTCTTTTTCTGTAAGTCCGTACTTTCTAAAAACCTCCGATACTTCTTCTTTTTCTGCATCGGGTAATTCTTTAACCTCATATTCTTCGCGTTTTTTTTCGCTGAAGTAATGTTCATAATCGCTCTTAGCAGCAAGATACCCTCCAAGCCCCATTGCAATTGAGCCTGCTGCAATCTCGGCAAGACCAGCAGTTATAACCAATGAACTTGCAGCTACCGCACCGGTTAAACCTGCAGCTAATGCAAATGGAACTGTCAATCCATCAGACATACCAATTACCACATCTCTTACAGTGTAGTTAGCATTGAAATGTTTTTCAACGTGAATTAAACTTGGCATAATTACTCCGTTCGTTTTTTTATTAAGACATCATTTCCGGATTTGATTTTAAATCGGCATAAAACAATTAATCCTTTTTATATAATAGTCAGGATTCTTAGTTTAAGTAAAGTAAAATAACAAAATTCTTTTTTTTTAATAATAATCTCACTGACTGATTCGTAAGTTTATTTGCAGCAGGTAACTAATTGGAAAATAAAAATCTCTCAGAGTTCTGGAGCATTCCATCCGATGGAATAATAAGGGAACTTGAAACCAGAGAAAATGGTCTTTCTGAGTCCGAAGCTGAAGAAAGAGCAGAGCGATCAGGATTAAACAGATTAAAGCCAAAGAAAAGAATTGACACATTTACACTTTTAACAGCACAGTTTAAAAGTCCTATTATTATTATTTTGATTTTTGCCGCAATACTTTCAACATTTCTTGGCGATACTACAGATGCAATTATTATTCTGACAATTATTTGTATAAGCGGAGTGCTCGGCTTCTGGCAGGAAAAAGGAGCCGCAAGTGCTGTTCAAAAACTGCTGGAGATTGTTCAAATAAAAACCAGAGTAGTGCGTGATGTAAAGGAAAAAGAAATTCCTGTTGAAAAGGTTGTCCCCGGTGATATAATAATTCTTTCTGCCGGCTCAGTTGTACCGGGAGATTCTCTAATCATTACTTCAAAAGATCTTTTTGTTGATGAATCAACTTTAACCGGAGAAACTTTTCCGGTTGAAAAGAGTGCCGCAGTATTAAGCAGAGAGACTGCATTAAGCCAACGGATAAATACTCTTTTTATGGGTACTCATGTTGTCAGCGGCAGCGGCAAAGTTGTAGTTGTAAAAACCGGAATCAATACGGAATTTGGCAAAGTTTCAGAGCGATTGAAATTAAGACCAGCAGAAACTGAGTTTGAACATGGAATAAAGAAATTCGGATTTCTTTTAATGGAAGTTACTCTTGTTATGATCTTTCTGATTTTCGCCCTTAATGTTTATTTGCAAAAACCAGTTGTAGATTCATTCCTCTTTTCACTTGCAATAGCTGTTGGACTTACACCTCAATTACTGCCTGCAATCATAAGTATAAATCTTTCGCATGGTGCAAAACGAATGGCGGAGAAAAAAGTGATTGTGAAAAAACTTAATTCAATTGAAAACTTCGGCAGTATGAATGTTTTATGTTCAGATAAAACCGGTACCTTAACCGAAGGTAAAGTAAACATCTATTCTTTTGTTGATCCGGATGGAAAATCCAGTGACAAAGTTATGCTTTATGCTCAGTTAAATGCGAAATATCAGACCGGATTTGTCAATCCGATTGATGAAGCAATAATTAATTACAGAGAATTTAATCTTGCTGATTATAAAAAGCTGGATGAAATACCGTATGATTTTTTGCGAAAGCGATTAAGCATTCTTATTGCAGATAAAAATGATAATATTATTATCACCAAAGGTGCATTGAAAAATGTAATTGAAATCTGTGACTTTATAGAAAAGGAAAACGGAAAAGTTGAAGAAATAGAAAGCAGTCTTGATAGAATAAATAATTACTATTCCGAAATGAGCGGAAATGGATACAGGGTTTTAGGAATTGCCTATAAAAAAATTTCCGGGAATTCACCAATTAAAAAAGATTCTGAAAAAGCGATGACATTTCTCGGATTTATATTGCTTTATGATCCGCCGAAGAAAAATATAATTGAAACGATATCAGATTTAAGTAAAACTGGTGTTTCCCTTAAGATTATAACCGGTGATAATAAATTGACAGCCGAAAGTATAAGCAGACAAATAGGATTGAAAGACACAAAAATCATAACCGGAGCAGAAATCCGTCAGTTAAGTGATGAGGCATTATACCGAAGTGTTAATAATATAAACATCTTTGCTGAAGTTGAACCGAATCAGAAGGAAAGAATAATTCTCGCTTTAAAGAAAGCCGGGAACGTAGTTGGTTATATGGGTGACGGAATAAATGATGCATCAGCATTACATGCAGCGGATGTCGGTATTTCTGTTGATAAAGCTGTGGATGTTGCAAAAGAAGCTGCCGATATTGTTTTACTTGAAACTGATTTAGAAGTCCTGTTGAGCGGAATTCTGGAAGGACGTACAACTTTTGCCAACACTATTAAATATGTTTTTATGGCTACAAGTGCAAACTTTGGAAATATGTTCAGTGTTGCCGGTGCTTCTTTGTTTCTTCCTTATCTGCCTTTTCTCCCTAAGCAGATATTATTAATAAATTTACTGACTGACCTGCCGGAAATGACAATAGCAACTGACAATGTTGATTCGGACTGGATAGAAAAACCAAGAAGATGGGATATAAAATTCATTCGAAGATTTATGATGATTTTTGGTGTGATCAGCTCGGTGTTTGATTATTTGACTTTTGCTGTTTTAATTTTACTGTTGAATGCTGATGAAATTCAATTCCGTACCGGTTGGTTTCTTGAGTCAGTTATTTCTGCAGTCCTTATTGTGCTTGTAATCAGAACAAGAAAACCTTTCTTTAAAAGCAGACCGGGCAGATATCTTATCATTACAACTTTTGCGATAGTTGTGTTTACACTTTTTGTACCTGTTTCACCGCTGATTGAATTGTTTGGATTCACGCCCCTGCCGCCGATGTTTCTTTTATTAATCAGCATCATTATAGCCGGATATGTTTTAAGTGCAGAGATAGCAAAGAAAATATTTTATAAACATTGAGTAATGTTATTAAGGTGAAATTATTAAATACGATGAAGCCGATAAAGAAAGCTTTCTGCTTTATTAACCTAAAGAGCAATCAATTATAAAATATCTGAAATGTTTCAATTGATAATAATCTGAAAAATATCAAGTCAGTTAAAATCCCTGTTATAGTTTAAGCACTCCGTAGTATTATGGATATACTTTTGAAATTAAAGCCGGTTATTATTCTTCTTATGATATTAGAGCGTCTGCACCAATAAGCCGCTATGATAATTGATTTGAAAAGATCATTTCAAAAATGCGGGTTACTCCCGGAACTCATTTTATATAATCTTCAGGAAAAGATGCTTAGATTATTAAAGTATCAGTGAAGCAAAGTGTTTTTCAGTTTAAACAAAATAATTTCAGGCTTACAACAGACAAATTAATTATAACTTTCTTTTTATTACTTTTGCCGGTAAAAAATTTTTTCACTTTATGAGTAAACACTTTTCAGGATTCAATAAAGACAGCGCTACTGTATTTCCGGTTTTATTTGCGCTAAGCTTTTCTCATTTGTTAAACGATACTTTGCAATCATTAATACCTTCAATCTATCCGATTATAAAAAGCAATTATAATCTTACTTTTTCTCAAATAGGTTTAATCACTCTTACCTTTCAGTTTGCTGCATCATTGTTTCAGCCTTTGGTTGGATTTTACACTGATAAAAAGCCTCAGCCGTACTCTTTAGCGGTCGGTATGACATTTACACTTACTGGATTAACTTTGCTTTCATTTGCAAATCACTTTTACTTTATTTTAATATCTGTTGCTTTAATCGGAACTGGTTCTTCAATCTTTCATCCGGAATCATCCCGAATGGCTAATGCGGCATCCGGCGGTAAAAGAGGTTTAGCACAGTCAGTTTTTCAGGTTGGAGGAAATGCAGGAAGTTCTTTCGGTCCTTTACTTGCTGCCTGGATTATCGTGCCTTATGGTCAGCGGAGTATTTTATGGTTTACACTGATTGCTTTAATTGCAATTGTAGTATTGCGGCGTGTTGGCAAATGGTATAAAAATTATCTGTTAAAACTTCATCTTTCAGAAAGAAAAACATGGGAGTCTTTTGATAATAAACAGCCAAAACGAAAAATTATAATTGCTGTTATAGTTTTGTTAATACTGATTTTCTCTAAATACTTTTATATGGCGAGTCTTACAAGTTACTTTACATTTTATCTGATAGAAAAATTTAATGTATCTGTTCAGACATCTCAGGTTTATCTGTTTGTTTTCTTATTCTCTATCGCTGTAGGAACTTTATTAGGCGGACCAATCGGAGACCGGATCGGCAGAAAATATGTAATCTGGGTCTCTATTTTAGGTACAGCACCTTTTGCAATTGCATTACCTTATGCAAATTTATTTTGGACTGCAGTTTTAATTATACCAATCGGGGTAATTCTTGCTTCTGCTTTTTCTGCAATTCTTGTCTATGCACAAGAACTTATACCGGGAAAACTTGGATTGGTTGCCGGATTGTTTTTCGGATTTGCATTTGGTATGGGCGGATTAGGTTCCGCTTTAATCGGTAATCTTATTGATCATACAAATATTTATTTTGTTTTTTATCTATGCTCTTATCTGCCTTTGATTGGTTTGTTGACAGCATTTTTGCCAAACATCAGTACAACAAGAAAAAGGTAAAAGAAAAAAAAGAAAAAATATTTATTACCTGATAAAGTATCCCGATAGATATAAGTTCAAAAAAAATCAGACTTTCTTTACAAGGATTTTTTGTATTAACAAAGTAATCCAGGTTCCGGCAACGAACGGAAATGTTAATACTCCGCCTACAACATCCAAAATGTGGTGATCAATCAAGAGATTATGAATAACGATTGTAATTATTACACCGCTTAATACCCAAAGTCCGTCAATCTTTTTTGTTCCGGCAAAAACAATGGCAGTTAAAACAGCGTTGAAACCAAACAGTCCCAAATTAATTTGCTCTAACGGCTGACCATTTACAACAGAGAGCACTGCTCCTAAAAGAGATGCTGCTAAACCATACAAAGCCGCAACCGGACTGTTTATAAAAACTGCAATAAAAAAAATAACTCCCGATAATACACTTGCTTGAAAAATAACTTCTCCAAACCCATTTGTTGGTGCTAAAAAAACATCAAGCTGTGTTGGTTCAAATTTTATTTGAAGCAATTCAGATGGCGGTATTTCTGTATATTGGCGAATAAGAAATATGAAAGCCCAGGCAACCAAAATAAAAGGGAAAGTGTATGCCGGAATTTTTTTGGTGATAAAAAAGTGCTGTATCGTTGCTGCCAAAATTCCGCCGGCAATAACTAAAAACCAAATAATCAGAATATCATCGAAAAGAAAAACTAACACTACACCAACTAAAGCGGGACTAAAACCATACAACCCTGCGTCAATTTCCTGCTGATTATATTTTAATAATTTTGCAGCAGCAGTACCGGCAGCAGCAGCTAAAATAGCAGCAGCGGCATATTGCCAGCTCCCGATAAAAAGACCAATAATAAAAAGTAATCCCGTCCATCGGTTTTCCTGCAGCATTATCTGACCGATTCCTTTTAGTGTTTGATCAATAAAAGGCAGCTTAGAAAAGAATCTATTCATACTTTATAATTTGTTATTTATTCTTACTAAAAATATTTAATCAAATGATTGTATTGGATTATATTCTAAAAAACACATGACTCAGTTTAACCATCATCAGATTATTCAAAGGACTATTAACAAATATTTATTTAGAATGATAAATAAAAAATCCTGTTACAATTCATCAATTATCTTGTTAAACGTATCGCTTGGTCTCATTATTCCGGAAGTTTTTTCATCATCTAGCAAATAATAACCGCCTGTATCAACTTGCCTGCCCTGAACAGTAATCAGATCATTTGCAATTTTTTCTTCGTTTGATTTTATTTCTTTGTAAATCCTGATAAAGCGATTTTTCATTTCGCTGTCTGTGTTTTGCTCTGCTAATGCCTCTGCCCAATAGAAGGCAAGATAGAACGAACTGCCGCGGTTATCAATTCCTCCGGTTTTTCTTAAAGGCATTTTTCCATTTTCAAGATATTTTTCTATTGCAGCGTCAAGTGTTTCAGCCAGCAAAGCAGCCTTTTGATTTTTAGTTTTTTCAGCAATCATCTCAAACGAAGGAACTAATGCACAATACTCACCAAGCGAATCCCATCTTAAATGATTTTCTTTGACTAATTGCTCAATATGTTTTGGAGCAGAACCGCCGGCACCTGTTTCAAATAATCCGCCGCCGTTTAATAAAGGAACAATTGATAACATTCTTGCACTTGTGCCAAGTTCAAGTATCGGAAACAAGTCTGTTAAGTAATCACGAAGCACATTTCCTGTTACAGAAATTGTATCAAGACTTTTTCTTGTTCTATCTAGTGTATATTTCATAGCATCAACAGGTTTAAGGATTTTTATTTCCAGTCCTGTTGTATCATACTCGGGCAAATATTTTTTTACTTTGGCGATTATTTCTTTATCGTGTCCCCGGTTTTCATCAAGCCAGAAAATTGCCGGAGTTTTAGAAATTCTTGCCCGGTTAACTGCAAGTTTAACCCAATCCTTAATTGCTGCATCTTTGGTTTGACACATTCTGAAAATGTCACCGGCTTCCACTTTTTGCTGAAGCAAAACTTTTTCTTCGGAATTAACAACCCGAATAACACCATTTGCTTCTGCTTCAAATGTCTTATCGTGCGACCCGTATTCTTCAGCCTTTTGAGCCATCAGTCCAACATTGGAAACAGCGCCCATAGTAGCAGGATCAAACTGACCTTTTGCTTTCGCATCTTCAATAATTGTCTGATATATTGTTGCATAACAGCGGTCGGGAATCATTGCAATACAATCCTGCAATTCATCTTTTCTGTTCCACATCTTTCCGCCGTCACGCACAACATTAGGCATTGATGCATCAACAATAATATCATTTGGAACATGAAGATTTGTTTTGCCGATTCTGGAATCAACCATTGCAAGTTCGGGTTGAGTTTCATAAACTTTATTTATATCAGCTTCAATTTCAGTTCGTTTTGCATCGGGAAGTTTTTTGAGCTTTTCTAAAACATCCATCAGACCGTTATTAACATTAGCACCGATTTCTTTTAAAGTTTCAGAGTGTTTTTCAAGCGCATCTTTGTAATAAACAGAAACAGCGTGACCAAACATAATCGGATCGGATATTTTCATCATTGTAGCTTTAAGATGCAGCGATAAAAGAACATTATCACTTTTTGCTTCTTTAATTGTATCAGCATAAAATTTTCTTAACTCTTTTACATTCATTACAGCGGAGTCAATTACCTCTCCGTTTATAAGTTTAAGATTTTCTTTTAATATTTTTTTATTTCCATCGGCTCCTGTAAATTCAATTTTCACAACATCATCTTTAGCAAGTGTAAATGATGTTTCGGAACCATAAAAATCTCCCTGCTTCATAAATGCAACGCGTGCTTTTGAACCTGATTCAGCCCAGGGTTTCATCATTTTATGCGGATGCTTTTGAGCAAATCTTTTAACCGAAGCAGCAGCTCTTCTATCGGAATTTCCTTCTCTTAAAACCGGATTAACTGCAGACCCAAGAACTTTTGCAAATCTGTTTTTCAATAATCTTTCTTCCTCTGTTTTTGGTTCTTCGGGATAATCAGGAATTTTATATCCCTTGCTTTGTAATTCTTTAATCGCTCCTTTTAATTGCGGAATAGATGCGCTGATATTAGGCAGCTTAATAATGTTTGCATCTGAAGTCTTTGCAATTTCACCAAGCTCTGTTAAGTAATCCGGTATTTTTTGATCTTCTGTTAAATAGTCAGGAAAGTTTGCAATGATTCTTCCTGCCAGGGAAATATCTTTTTCTTCAATTTCAATTCCTGTGTCTTTGGTAAATGATTTTACAATTGGCAGAAGACAATAAGTTGCTAATGCAGGTGCTTCGTCAATTTTTGTCCAGATAATTTTAGATCCCATTTTTGCTACTCGTTTGTTTGTTTTTTAATTACTAGTTGCTCAAAAATAGTTATTCTTGTTTAATAATCGAAAGAAGAATTAAGTCTGATATCTTGATGATTTTTTAGAATTTGTTAGAACTGTTCAAAAAAAAGTCACAATTCAACTTAACTCAGTGCAACACTCATTTGTCAGTCTGAGCGAAGCCGAAGACTGACTTTTGTTCTTGTCACGTTTCGACTACGCTCAACGTGACGATATTTTATTATCCTGAGTGATGAGGAAGGATGACATTCATTATTATTTATTCATTAGTCTTTATCCATACTTCAATAAATTCAGTACAACATTCATTTGTCAGTCTGAGCGTAGTCGAAGACTGACTTTTGTTCTTGTCACGTTTCGACTTCGCTCAACGTGACGATTATTTATTATCCTGAGTTATGAGGAAGGATTACATTCATTATTCATTATTAATTATCCATTAGTCTTTATCCATACTTCAATAAATTCAGTACAACATTCATTTGTCAGTCTGAGCGAAGCCGAAGACTGACTTTTGTTCTTGTCACGTTTCGACTACGCTCAACGTGACGATTATTTATCATCCTGAGTGATGAGGAAGGAGGACATTCATTATTAATTATTCATTAGTCTTTATCCATACTTCAATAAACTCAGTGCAACATTCATTTGTCAGTCTGAGCGAAGCCGAAGACTGACTTTTGTTCTTGTCACATTTCGACTTCGCTCATTGCCACCATTATATGTTATCCTGATCAGGGCAGGTTAAGAACAGTTTATAAATTAAAAAAGACTACTATAAATTATCCCATTAACACATTTATTGAAGCTGTGTTTACTATATCATCAACACTACAGCCGCGGCTTAAATCAAAGAAAGGTTTTTGTAAACCCTGAACCATTGGTCCAACTGCTTCGGCACCGCCCCAGCGTTGAGCGATTTTATAACCTATGTTTCCTGCATTCAAATCAGGGAAAACAAGTACGTTTGCTAAACCGGCAACTTTACTTTCAGGAGCTTTTTTCTTTCCGATTGAAGCAACTATTGCAGTATCAAACTGAAGCTCACCGTCAACATTAAGATCGGCTCTTTTAGTCCTAACTATTTCTGTTGCCTGAATAACTTTATCAGCAAGTTCGTGTTTTGCACTGCCTTTTGTTGAGAAGGACAGCATTGCTACAAGAGGCTCTTCACCGGTTAACTTTTTATGATTATCTGCAGTTGATATAGCAATATCTGTGAGCTGCTGTGCATCGGGATTAGGAACAACCGCACAATCTGCAAAACTAAAAGCTTTATCTTTGAACAACATTAAAAAGAAGCTGGATACGATTGAAATTCCCTGCGGCATTCCAACTATTTGTATCCCTGCTTTCATAACATCTGCAGTAGATGCGAATGAACCTGCAACACTGCCATCTACCAATCCTTCACGCAGCATCATTGCAGCAAAGAAAATATCACGTTTCATTACTTCAACTGCCTGTTCAGCAGTCATTCCTTTTTTCTTTCTTAACTCGTAATAGATGTTTGCAAATTCAGCAAACTTTGAATGAGTTAGGTGGTCAATTACCTCAACCCCCGACAAATCAACACCGATTCTTTTTGCATCTTCATTAATTTTTGAAGGATTGCCAAGTGTAATTACTTTACAAATTTTTTCTTTAGTTAATATTTCTGAAGCTTTAAGAACCCGCTCGTCGTGAGATTCGGGAAGGATAACAGTTTTGCTTTTTAATTTAGCATTAGCTTTTATTTTATCTAATAATTCGTAACCCATTGTTTCTCCATAAAGTTTATTAATAACTCTACAAAACTAAGCAATATTGAATAATTATTTTCCTGCATTGTTGATGAGGATTTAAGAATTGATTTTTAAAAATGTCCTTCACATAATCATTAGGTGAATACTATTGAAAAACCAATAGCTTGAAACACTTGCAAAATGGTTGTACTAAAAAAATCTCTCGATCCAAATCTTGTGCTTGGTATAGGTAATATTTTTGATGAGAAGTTTTAAAGAAATAGCACGCTGAAGACACTCATATTGCAGATCAGAGCTGATCATTTCAATTTTAAATTATCTTTAAAGTAACTCGCCACAAATATTAGACATATAGAAATTATCTTATAAAAAGCTAAAAACACATTACCTAATATTTTACGTTTTTTACTTTCTTCACTAAACTTCTTTATGACAAGTTTAGATTTATCTTTGTTATTAAACAATATTATATTCATTATATATACAATTATGCCAATCTCTATAGCTTATAATACAAATATCGATAGTATTTCATTCTTATTCATAAACTAATTTTTCCCAATCTTATAACTTGTACCTTCTTTGCTATCCTGCAAAACAACACCAAGCTCTTTAAGTCTATTACGAATTGTATCAGAAAGCAGGTAGTTTTTATTTTGCTTTGCTTCAGTTCTAAGAGTAATTAGTAATTCAATTAAATCATTTACAAGTTTATCATCGCCGGCATTTTTTTTGTTAAAATCTACAATGCCAAGAACATTTTCTGCGGTTTTTGTTAAAAATGTTTTCACATCATCATAAAAATTAACATCAACACTTTCTGAGGAAGCAATTATGCGGTTCACCTCTTTTACAAAATCAAAAATAACCGCAACAGCCTGAGATGTATTAAGATCTTCATCCATTGCTTCTTCAAATCTCTTATAATAAGAATCAAAATCAAATCCGGGTTTTGCTCCAGAAATATTTTTTCTGATCTCTAAATTTATTTTATCAACAAGGTTATTAATTTTTTCAAGTCCCTTTTCAGCAGCAGATAAAAGATCATCAGAAAAGTTTAGTGGTCCGCGGTAATAAGCCTGAGCAAAAAACATTCTTATTGCTTCAGCAGAATATTTCTTTAAAACTTCTCTTGCGGTAAAAAAATTACCGAGTGACTTTGACATCTTCTCTTCATTGATGTTCAGGAAGCCGAAGTGCAGCCAGTATTTTACAAATTGTTTATCGTTTGCTGCTTCGCTTTGAGCAATTTCATTTTCGTGATGGGGAAAAATTAAATCATTTCCGCCGGCGTGAATATCAAATGTTTTACCGAGATGTTTGCAGCTCATTGCAGAGCATTCAACATGCCAGCCTGGTCTTCCTTTTCCCCACGGACTTTCCCAGTACGGTTCGCCATCTTTTGCTTTTTTCCATAAAGCGAAATCCAAAGGATCTTTCTTTTCTTCATTAACCTCAATTCGTGAACCGGCTTCAAGTTCTTCAATATTTTTTCCGCTTAACTTTCCGTAACCAGAAAACTTCTTAACATCATAAAAGATATTACCATCAGCATTATAGGCAAATTTTTTATCTACGAGCAGCTTTATCATATCAATTATTTCTTTCATGTGTTCAGTTGCCTTAGGATAAAGCGTAGCTTTTTTGATTTTCAGTTTTGTTATATCTTCAAAAAAAGCATTTATATAATCGGTTGTAACATCATTTGCATTACGTCTTTCTTCGTTTGACTTTTTGATAATTTTATCATCAACATCAGTAAGATTCATTACGAACTTAACATTATATCCTTTGTACTCAAGATATCTTCGCACTATATCAGCCATAACAAATGAGCGAGCATTACCGATATGAAAGTAATCATAAACAGTTGGACCGCAAACGTAAAATTTAATTTCATTCGGATCTATGGGAATAAATTCTTCTACTTTTTTAGTAAGTGTGTTGTAAAGTTTTAACATTTTATTTACTGATTGTTTGATAATTTGTTTGCAAATATAATTAAGATTTTCAGTCATTGCGAGCAAGTCTTCGGACGAAGCAATCTAAATAATTTAACAGATCACTTTTTGAAAAAGATGACATCTTCCTGAAAAGAGGTCATCTTTTGTCTTTTTGAATGTCACTTAAAGCATTAACTACTTTTATTGCTTTTACTTTTTATAAAGTAATTCAAAATTTAATATTTTATCTAAATAGAATTTTAGTTCCAGCTTTATTAAAAGAAGATTGACAATTATTAAAATATTTGATTACTTTTGCTAAGTAATCAAATAAATAATTATTTGATTTGGACTTTTTCTTCAACAAAACATAAAGGAGGAAAAATGGACACATCATAAAGGACCAATCTCTAAATTTAATCCAATGTTTTCATAAATAACTTAATGGGAGAAGTATATGAAAAGAATAATTTTAAAAACGTCTTTCTTTCTAATAATGATTTTTGCATTTAACTTTTGCAAGGATAACTCAGTTGTACCCCCCCCGAAAATGAAATAAATAAACCTGAATATAACTCCAATTCTTCTTACAGTCTTTCTTTAGTAGCATCTGATTCGGAGAATCTTTTAGAATTGGACTTAAAAAATCATCTTCTCTATCAAGAAAAATTTAATGTGCACTCAAATCTCTCTTCTAAATTAGTTTCAGGTTCTTTAACATTTACTTTTGATGAGGGAAAAGGTAATAACTATTTTCCTAATAGTATAATTGCAAACTTTAATAGCATCATCTATAGCTTTGAAGGAAAGCAATATAATATACCGATTGAACAAAAATTTCTCGATATATTAGATAAAATGAAAGAAGAAAGAAATAAGCATGATGAAAAGGTTAAAGATGCCCCTATTAATTGGGCAGCTTTAACAACTGATCAGGTAATTATAAAATTTAAAGAAAAGGGATATAATGTTAGTCAGAAAGATGATTACAAATATGAAATCAGCAAAGATTTTCAACTATCTAATAGCTCTGACAATAATTTTCAAGTTAAAATGATATTCAATTCTAAAAGTGGTTTACCTGAAAGTTCTAAGTTGTATAAAGATGGCAAGATAGTCTCTGAGAACATTTTTGAAGTCAAGGATGGGAAAAACATTGTTCATAAAAAATATTATGGAGTAAATAGTTCGAGACCGAATAGAAATTTAATTATAACAAAAGAATATTAAATTTTATAGAAGGGAGAAATGATGAAAAATATCTTTTATATAAAAAACATATTAATAATCCTTGTACTTTTATTTACAAAGCAAGTTTATCCTCAAACCCCGATTATAAATTCATTTTCACCTCAAAGCGGAGCCGTTGGTACCGTTGTTAGAATTTATGGAGAATACTTTAGATTAGATACACAACTCGAAAAACCACCTGCCAGTTACACCGGCATTAGATTTGGAGACTATATTGCAATGCCCATCATAGCAACTTCAACTTATATTGAAGTCCCTGTACCTCAAATCCCACCTGGCTATTATAGAATTTGGGTATTTAACTCAAATGGAGGGACTGAATCAGTAACAGAATTTAATGTCATAACACCACCGCAACCAATTACAAATATTGCTTTTTTACATGGTTTCGGAGCAAATACAAATAATTCAATGTGGCAATATGCTCAAGGTTTATTTAATCAAGAATTTATTACTAACTATTCGACAAATAATTCTTATAATGGTCTGGCTTCAATAAGTCAAACAGCCTCAACCATGTCTTCTACTTTAGCTCCTTATAATAATACAGTCGTTGTTGCTCATAGCATGGGGGGTGTTTTGGCTAGGGAGATTAAAAGACTACAGGGTTCTAACAGTAATATTAAAGCACTAATTACAATTGGCACACCACATACCGGTGCACCTATAATTGCAAAAACTCAAGCTAATTTAGGAACAGTTACAACATGGTGGTTAGATGATTTAGCACAAGGATGGTTCGCATATGGCTACAACTGGGATTATGCAGTTTATAATATTGCTCTACCCCTATTAGCAAATCTAATAGATATATTAAATTCATTTTTCGATCCTTTTGATCTAAATTCTGCCGCAGCACAAGATCTTAGACCGGGTAGTAATTTTATTAATACTCTGAACTCAAATCCAAATGCGACATTACCTGCTGCAACTTATACTATTTATGGGCAAGAAGATTGGTATTCACACTGGCGATTGGCAGATACACAAATTAATGGTTATGAAACTGGGGATGGTGTAACAAGCGCTATGAATTTAATTAGTTACTATTCTTTTTATTCTTACATGTGTTATGATGAGGCAGATTATTATTTTAATAAGTACCTGTGGTCAGGTGATCCAAATGATTTAGACCTTTACTATTACTGGAGTTATGTTGGTAACGGCTTTTTGTATGGATCATATGCTTTAAATACGCTACATCAGCAAGAATGGAACTCATATCTTGTTGGAGAAACAATTCCAATTGAGCAAGTTTATAATCATAATCCTATTAACGATGCTTTTATTCCAACATTTTCTCAAGCACCAAGTTTTATAGCAAGCGATAAAAAACTAATTGCATTACATACAAATCATCTGGAAGAAACATCAAATTATGAATCTTTAAATCAAATTAGAACTGCATTACAAAGAAATGACATAAATCTTCCACGAAGATAAAATAAAAAGTAAGCCGTTCAACCAATAATTGAACGGCTTTTTAATATTAGGACATATAATGTATGAAAACTAGAATATTTATAATTATTATCCCTTTTATATTATTGCTTTCATCTTTCGAATGTGAACAAACTATTGAACCAATCGCAAAATATGAAGCAAAAGTTGTTTGGTCTTACTTAGTAGCTGATAAAGGTTTCTCTGATTTGGTAATGCCTTTTATAGAAAATGGGCTAGCATATATTGCCGCAGATTCAACCTTAAAATGTATAAAATTAAAGAGCGGCAATATAGAATGGGAAACATTTTTGGGTATTAGTGGGAGCAGAGTATTACATTCTCAAAAATTATTGCACTCAGATAATCTTTTATTTTTAAACCATTCAAACTGGATTAAAGCTTATGATAAATCAAGTGGTAATTTAGTTTGGTTCACAACAATTGAAAATTTTGACGAAATTGATTTATCAATTATGTCTCAAAACGGCAATTCAATCTTACTCGGCGGTCAAGGAGAAGTCATCAAACTATCGAAGTTAACAGGCAATATTGAATTACGTATAGAACTTGAAGAACTTATTCCTGCAGGCTATAGCCAAGGAGCCTACAATCCAGTAATTTCAGAAGATGGATTTATTTATGTACCAACTGGGTGGAATACTGGAAATGGATTAAAAGGAAACTTATTATGTTATAATTCTGAAAATGGCAAATATTTATGGGGTTTTGAATCGCCACATAATTTTGATATACAGTCATGTGACTTTAAAGACAGTCTATTAATATTTGCATCATCTTCAACAATGTTTGCCTTAAACCGATTTAACGGCAGGAAAATTTGGGAAACTACTGTTTCCAATGATGCTTTTTGGGAATCTGTTACAATAAATGATGAGACAGTTTATATGGGTTCAACTGCATTAGCCAAAATGTATGCTTTCGATTTAAGAACAGGAAAATTAAAATGGATAAGTGAAGGGACCAAAAGTTCGATTATAACTATTATAACTGTACAAAATGGAAGAGTTTACTTTTGTAATTTTGCTTATATCTATGTCCTAGATGCTTCAACCGGTTCAGTTATTTGGAAAGGACTGCCACCAGAGTATGCAACCGATAAAAGCTATCGGTATTCTTCTCCGGTTGCAGTTGGTGAGGGATACATGGTGTGTATAGGCAATAAAAAGGTTTACTGTTTGACAGATCCACAATAGATTATTCTCAATAAAATTACATTAACAACATTTATAGGGTAGTTATGAAATCATTTAAAGTTATCGCCGTATTAATTTTAGTATTTTTCTCCTGCTCTACTTTATTTTCACAAGGTACAATAAAGAAAGGGAACCATACTCTTTCAGGCTCAGTTTCATATTCATATTCTAAAAACGCAATGGATAATGGATCATCTAATTATACTTTAAAGGCTTATAACTTTGGGTTCTCACCTGCATTCGGATTTTTTATTTCGAATAATCTGTTGGTCGGTGGAAATATTTCGTTTAATTATAATGAATTAAACAGCATATCAACCTATCCGAATATTATGGGAACTCCGGTTACTTTAGAAAACAAAAGTATCAGAAGACATTTTGCACTTGGACCTGATATCAGATATTATTTTACCAGCTTTAGTTTTTTCCCCTTTTTAGAAATTGTATATAATTATTCAAAAGAACTTGCATCAGATCAATATGGTAATATTTTTAATTTTACAGGTGGAATAAATTATTTTATTTCAAAAAGTGTTGCGTTAGAACCATTTATAGGATATTCAATCGGAACATATAAAAATCCTGATCAGGATTTAAATACTTTTTCTTTCGGAATAAGAGTAAATTATTTTATCTTGAAGAATGAGTAAGTGTGCATTCAAAATAATATAATGAAGGTCGGGGGATCATTGCGAGAGTTAATTGCAGGCATATGATTGTCACACTTAGCATTTAAAAGTGTTACACAACTTTAAAATGTCAGTCTTTGACAAGCTCAGACTGACACACGGTCTTTTAAGTAATCAGTAGATTGCTTCGCGTGAAGACTTACTCGCAATTATACTCTTAGCTGCGCAGTTTCTCTAAAAGAAGTTTAAAATCTTCAGGCAATTCGGAATCAAATCTTACAAGTTTATTTGTGTGAGGATGAATGAATCCAAGTGTTTTAGCATGTAAAGCCTGTCTTGGCATAATCTCTAAAAGATTTGCAATTCTGCTTTTAAGTTTCGGTGATTCAAATCCAATATGAATTTTATTTCCTCCATAGGCTGGATCACCAAAAATTGGTTTGCCTGATCCTGAAAGATGAACTCTTATCTGATGTGTCCTTCCGGTTTTTAGATTTAATTTTATGTAAGATGTAAACTCAAATTGCTCGATAACTTTATAAAGAGTAACAGCATCTTTTCCTTCTTTATCACTGATAGTAAATTTTTTTCTGTCACTTTTACTGCGTGCAATCTTAGCTGAAAATTCTCCTTCTTTATCTTTAAACTTTCCCCAGCATATTGCATGATACTCTCTTTCAATCGTGTGCTTTGAAAACTGTGCAGCTAACTTTGAGTGTGTAAAATCATCCTTTGCCACTACAAGAAGTCCGCTTGTGTTTTTATCAATGCGATGAACAATTCCGGGTCTTCCTGCCTGATTAACAGCGCTTAAAGATTTGGTATGATGAAGCAGTGCATTAACAAGAGTTCCGGTATAATTTGCATAAGCCGGATGAGCAACCATTCCAGCAGGTTTATTAACGATGATCAGATAATCATCTTCATAAACAATATCTAACGGAATTTCCTCAGGTTCAATATCTTCGGGTCTTGGTGAGATTATTTGAATTGCTTCAATCTTATCAAATGGTTTAACACTGTAATTTGATTTTACAGTAATGCCATTTACTTTTACAAATCCTGCTTCAATTGCTTTCTGGATTTTAGAGCGTGTGGTATTTTCGATATGATGGGTAAGAAATATATCAATCCGTTCTTTTCTTTTTCCTTCCGGAACATCAATCAGAAATTTCTTTTCGGATATCAGTTTGCTCATTTATCTGATCTTTTTTTATTATCTGCGGATTATCGCTGCTTAACTCAGATACTTTTTCAGAGATATTTATTCCCGATATACCGGAAACCTCAACTTTATTTTCAGACACCTCTTCAATTTCATTATGTTTTTTATAAAACAGTATCAGGATTAAAACACCGATTGTTACAGCAGCATCTGCTATATTAAAAACAGGCCATCTATCATAACTTCTTCCAAAGAGAGTAAAATTAAAAAAGTCGAAATCAAAAAAATCCACAACCTTTCCGTAGAACAACGGAGCATAATCGAAAAATACTCCGTAAAATGTTCTATCTATCAGGTTCCCGACAGCACCACCCAAAATGCAGGCAATAGCAATTCGTAAGCTTAAGCTTTTATCTCTAATTACATACAGATAAATAACCAGACCAATGCTGGCAATTAAAGAGAATATTGAAATTATTAATTTAAAACTCTCACCCGGATCGTAGCCAAAAGCCATACCGGGGTTTTCGACAAAAGTTAATCTGAAAAAATCACCCCAAACCGGAATCATCTGTCCGAGATACATGCCCTCAAAATTTAATCCTAAAAATGAAATAGCAAATCCTTTAACCAATAATTTCGTTATCTGATCAACAATAACAATAATCAACGAGACATATAACGCTTTCAAATAACTTTTACTCCTTTTCTAATCTTTCTGAGAAATCCAAAGCTATCTTTTTTCCTGTTTTTGCTTCATCGGTAAGCAAAGCTGACTATGAGGTACGGCTGCTAATCTTTCTTTTGGAATTAATGGGCAAGTCGGGCAAAGATGCTGAGGTTCTTCAATACACTCAACACAAATACCGTAAGTTCCGCTATCAATTCTCTTTAATGCATCTTCCAGATATCCTAAAAATTTGTTTTCTCTCTGAGCATAAAGAAAAGTTTTTTCTCTCTCCATTGCATCAGTGCCTTGTTCAGCCATATGAAGTGAATAGGGAGAATTTTCGTTTATATATTCACCTGTTGTCGGATCAAGCATTTGCTCTCTTAGATTCTGAAGTTGTTCGAGGATTTCGTCACGCTTTTCAAGAATTATCCCTCTGAAATATTCGAGATCTTTTTTACTGTAACCTTTAATTTTCTTTAATGCAGCAGCACGATTGGCAGCTATCATTTCAGGTGTTATGATGTCTTCTTCTTTTGGTTTTACAACAACCGGCTTAGTTCTGGGTTTAACAATTAATCTTTTTTCAACCTGTTTTTTAACCGGAACTGCTTTTTTTGCAGTGGTCTTAGTTTTAGGTGCAGTTGTTTTTACAGTTTTTCTAACTTCTTTTTTCTTTGCTGTTACCTTCTTCTTCGGTGCTTCCTTTTTTAACGTTTTTTTTGGAGCAGAAACTTTAACCGGTTTTTTCTTTTTTACTTCTTTCTTTACAGCCTTCTTACTTGTTTTAGCAGTGTTTTTCTTTGTTACCTTTTTAACAGTGGTTTTTTTAGCCATGTTTACTTCTCCTCTAATTAGACTTTAACTTTTTCAATGTTAATTGAACAATCAAACTCACCTATTTTAAATTCCTGTTTAAAACCGTTGTTTGAACCGGCTTTATCAGATAATTTTTCGGCAAGAGTTTCGGTGGAAATATATTGATTAAAATTATTTATTGCTCTAACTAAATTTTCAGAGCCTGCAAAGTTAATAATAATTTTGTCAGTTACATCAAAACCGGCATCTTTTCTCATGTTCTGAACTCTGTTTACAAATTCACGGGCAAGTCCTTCTTCTATCAGCGCATTATTCAGCTCTGTATCTATTGCAGCAGTAATCCCGGCTTCTGCTTCGACTACCCAGCCTGTAATCTCAGAACTAATTATTTCAACATCATCTTTTGTGATAGTTATTTTTTCGCCATCAACTTCCAATATCTGATCTTCACCCTTTTCAATTTTTGCTATCTGATCCTTGGTAAAGTTCTTTATCAGTTCGGAAATGATTTTCACTTTTTTACCAAACTTGGGTCCAATTGATTTAAAGTTAGCCTTTGCAGATTTATTAACAATCTCAGAATCGTCATTTAATATTATCAACTCTTTTATATTTATTTCTTCAAGAATAACATCCTGCATCTTGGATAAAGCATCGTGTTTACTTTTATCCAATGCAACCATAATTTTTTGTAATGGCTGCCGTACTTTAAGATTATTCTTAGCACGCATTGCTCTGCTAAGATAAACAACATTTTGCGCAACCTCCATCTTTTCTTCAAGCACTTTATCACGATATGTTATTTTTGGAAAATCTGTAAGATGCACCGAACCGAAGCTCTCAAGTTTTGTTTCATTGTTCAATTCAAGATAAATTGTTTCAGAAATAAACGGAGCAAATGGTGATGTTAGTTTACACACTGTTACTAAACATTCGTATAGTGTCTGATATGCGGAGAGTTTTTCTCTGTTCATTTCGGATTTCCAGAAACGTCTTCTGCTTCTTCTTACATACCAGTTTGAAAGCTGATCAATCGTGAAATTAGAAACTGCACGCGCTGCTTTTGTTACATCATAATCATCCATCAACTGCTCATATTCTTCAACAAGAGCATTTAATTTAGAGATGATCCACCGGTCGATTTCGGGTCTTTCTTCATATGCGATCAGATTATCTTTAAAATTAAATTCATCAATATTTGCATAAAGAGCAAAGAATGAATAAGTATTAATCAAAGTCCCAAAGAATTTTCTCTGAACTTCAGCCAGCCCCTCTTCATCAAATAAAGTTGGGCGCCACGGAGGTGAGTTAGTTACCAGATACCATCTTGTTGCATCTGCTCCGTATTTATCAAATAAAGCAAACGGATCAACTGTATTGCCCAACGACTTTGACATTTTTCTGCCGGTTTTATCAAGTATTAATTCATTTACAATTACATTTTTGAATGCAACGTTATCAAACAACATGGTTGCAATTGCATGTAATGTGTAAAACCAGCCGCGGGTCTGGTCGATTCCTTCACAGATAAATTGTGATGGGAACAATTTCTTTTCAAAGACATCTTTATTTTCGAACGGATAATGATATTGGGCAAACGGCATTGCACCGGAATCAAACCAAACATCTATTACTTCAGGAGTTCGTTTATAAATCTTTCCGCTTTTTTCAAATAGTATTTTATCAACAAATGGTTTATGCAGATCAATTTCTTTAATATCTTTTAAGGAAATTCTTTTTCCATTCTCTTCAATAAATCCGTTTTTAACATCTTCAATACTTCCGATTGCAAAAGCATCACCATCTTCGCTTACCCAAATAGGCAATGGTGTAGCCCAGAATCTATCCCGTGATAAAGCCCAGTCTTTATTTTCTTCAAGCCAATTCCCAAATCTACCGCTTCCAACTTCGGGCGGCTGCCAGTTGATTTGCTTATTAAGTTCAACCATTCTGTCTGCAACAGAAGTTGTACGGATAAACCAGCTTTCGCGGGCATAATAAATTACGGGTACTTCGGGATGACGCCAGCAGAAAGGATAAGTATGAAGAATGGTTTCCTTCTTATAAAGTTTTCCATCCTTCTTTAATTTCAGGATGATATCCTGATCAGCATCTTTAACAAACTTGCCGGCAAAATCTGTAACTTCATCAGTAAAGATTCCTGCTCTTGTAACCGGCTGAAGCATCGGCAAATCGTATTTCTTTGACATTTCATAATCGTCAGCACCAAATGCCGGGGCAATATGTACTATACCCGAACCATCTTCTGTACTGACAAAATTACCTTCGATTACATAAAAAGCTTTTTTGTCAACTTCACAATAATCCATCAACTGTTCATACTCAGTACCGGCAAGGTCTTTACCTTTCATCTCTGCAAGAATTTCATATTCTTCTTCAACAACTGATAGTCTTTCTTTTGCCAGAATAATGATATTGCGTTCAGTTTTAATTTTTACATAATCAATATCAGGACCAACAGCCAAAGCAACATTTGAAATCAAAGTCCAGGGAGTAGTTGTCCATACAAGAAAATGTTCGTCAGATTCTGCAAGTTTAAATAAAGTATAAACCGATGGATCTTTTGTTTCGCGGTAGCCAAGTGCAAGTTCGTGTGATGATAAAACAGTTTCAGATTTGGGATCCTGCGGAACAATTTTATAATCTTTGTAAATAAGTCCTTTATCAAATAAAGTTTTTAATGCCCACCAAACTGATTCAATATAATTATTATCAAGAGTTATATATGCTGATTTAAGATCTATCCAATAACCCATTCTGGTTGTCATCTTTTCCCAAAGGTCTAAATAGGTAAAGACTGATTCACGGCATTTTTGGTTATACTTCTCAACTCCGTATTCAAGCACTTCGCTTTTATGTTTTATCCCAAGTGATTTTTCAACTTCGATTTCAACCGGTAAACCATGTGTATCCCATCCGGCTTTTCTGTTAACGCGATAACCTTTCAATGTTTTGTAACGACAGACAAGATCTTTTAGAGTTCTTGCCATTACGTGATGAATACCGGGCTTTCCGTTTGCAGTAGGAGGACCTTCATAAAATGTCCAGGATTTATTTTCATCCCGTGTGGAAATACTTTTTTCAAATACTTTATTTTCCTGCCAGAACTGAAGTATAATATGTTCTAACTGAGGGTAACCAATTTTTTCTAAATTCTGTTTAAACATTTCAAATCGCTATAGATGTAATGATACTATAATTCTTCGTACTTTTTAATTAATTCTCTTTCTGTGTGAATAAACTCTTTTAACTCACGTTCAATTCTTTCTTTCTTGAGTATTGTATTTTTTGAATGCAGCTCCGCATCATTGATAAGCTTTTCAGCTTTAACTTTAGCTTCTTTAAGAGCTAACTCTGCTTCCTTTTTTGCATCGAGCATTGTTTGCTCGTAAACTTTAATTTTTTCTTTTAACAGAATACTTTCTCTTTCAGAACCAAGCACTTCCTGAACAGCCATTCCGAAAAATCCCATTGCACCAAGCATAATATTTCTTAAGCTGTACAGAATTATATTTTCAGTAATCAATTGTGAAGCCGAAAAATATTCATTAAAGAATATTACTGTAAACAAACTTAGTGCGGTAATTGCAATAATTATTGCAAAAACAATTTTACCGCCGTGCTGCCATCCTAAAACACGGTTAATAAACCAGCCGCAGCTGAAACAGAAAATTGAAAGAACAAACCACACTGCAAAATTAAGCTCCCCAAAATCGAACAGATTTGTATTCAAAAAATTTGAGAAGAATAAAAACACAGCAAGCAGCACTGCTGCACCGTAATTAACCAACATTCTTTTGGGTGAAAATGCCATTATGATCTCTTTATTATTTCTTTCATGATTAAAGTCATTTTGGGTTCTGCTTTCATCGCTGCAGCAATTATTTCTTCAACATTAACCGGTTTAAGATTTTCCGGAAAACACTCATCGGTAATAATACTCATTCCAAATACTTTCATTCCCATATGGTTTGCTACAATGTTTTCAGGAATTGTTGACATTCCCACAACATCAGCACCAGTTGCCCGCAAAAATTTGTACTCAGCTTTTGTTTCCAGATTCGGACCGGGAACAGCAACGTAAACACCTTTATGAACTTTTATATTATTTTCTTTTGCAACCTCTTCAGCAAGTCTGATCAATTCAAGCGAATATGGTTCACTCATATCCGGGAATCTGGGACCGAGTTCATCTGTATTTTTTCCGATAAGCGGATTATCACCAAGTAAATTTATATGATCAGTCATCAGCATCAAATCCCCTTTGCGATAATCAGGATTCATTCCGCCGCAGGCATTTGAAACGACAAGAGTTTTTACTCCAAGAAATTTCATAACACGAACAGGGTAAGTTATCTGCTGCATCGTGTAGCCTTCATAGTAATGAAATCTGCCTTGCATTACAACAACCTTTTGTCCGTTTATAGTACCGAAAATTAATTTGCCATGATGCGATTCAACAGTTGAAAGCGGAAAGTGCGGAAGTTCAGCATAGGTAATCTGATGGGCAATATTAATTTCTTTAACAAGTCCGCCAAGCCCGGTACCAAGTATAATTCCAACAGGATAATTATCAGAAGTAAATTTTCTGATAACCGTTAAAGTTTCATTTATTTTTTTTATCAGTTCACTCATAAAATTTTATTAAGGATATCATTAAGATCAATATCCATTTTATTTGAATCATCTGTTTTTTTACCGGCAGATTTTTCCTCACCTGCACGTTCAACCTTAAGCTCAAGTAAATTTGCCTGAGAGTTTACTATTGCTTTAAGCTTTGCAATAATAAGATCTTTTTCTTCTCTCAGATTAACTACTGCATTACGGATATCATTTGTACTTTCACGAGCTTTTTCAATAATCTGTGCAGCTTTCAGCTCTGCTTCTTTTAACATAAGGCTTGTTTGCTTTTTTGCTGCTTCAAAAGATTTGGTTGAATTTTCCTGTGCTTTTAAAAGAGTATCCTGAAGATTCTTTTCAATCTTTTTATACTCATTAATCTGTTCAGTTAAATTTTCAACTTCACTTTTTAATGTATCGTTATCCTCACTAAGTCTTTGAACCTCGTCAGCGAGAGATTCTAAAAAACTCTGTACTTCATCAGGATCGAATCCACGCATTTTTTTTGTGAATTCCTGCTGACGAATTTCTAAAGGAGAAATTTTCATATCTGTCTCCAATCTTTTGAATAATCTCTGTCGCCAAAAATTGCGCTGCCAATCCTTATCATTGTTGCTCCTTCTTCAATTGCAATTTCAAAGTCGCTGGTCATTCCCATAGATAGCTCAACAAGATTAAATCCTTTGTTGTTAATTTTATCTTTTAAGTTACGCAAATCTTTAAAACTTTTCCTAATAATGTTTACATCATCAGTTAATGGAGCCATTGTCATCAATCCATTTAACTTAATACTTTTCAGCTCTGAACATCTTTGTACAAGACTTACAATTTCACTTTCAGTTTCCAAACCGGATTTAGTCATTTCATCAGATGTTTTTACTTCGAGCAATATCTTTTGAATTTTTCCGATCCTTTCCGCTCTTTTATTTATCTCTTCAACAAGTTCAACTGAATCAACTGAATGGATAAGTTCAGCAGAATTAACAACATACTTTACTTTATTTTTTTGTAAAGTCCCGATAAAATGCCACGTTACTTTACTTCCGAGTTTTTCAAATTTTAGAGTAAGTTCCTGTGCACGATTTTCACCAAAATTTGTGAGTCCGCATTTTGTAGCTTCAAGAATTGAGTCTATACCAAAATATTTTGAAACTGCAATAATATTAATATCAGCAGGATTTCTATCTGCTTTTTTACAGGTTTCCTCGATTTTCTGCCTTAAAACGGCAAGATTTTCAGCAATCATTTTAAAAATAGGTCGTGAATTTATCCTGATAAAAGTTAAAAAACAAAGAATTTACAGGGATTTTTTATTCCACAAATAACCGCAGCTTTTATGCTTCGCAAATTTAGATGAAAAAACAGACTTTGTCTGAATTCAATTAATATTTTAGCTGAAGCTTGTAAATTCCTGATTATTTTTCAAATCACAATTTAAGAGTCGTGGCAATAAAAATTAATTCTTATTCAAATATAATCTTTAACAAAGTTAAGTGCTTGAAAAAATTTTAGTGATCTTAAAATTTGGAGTCTGAAAGGAATAATTATATTTTATAATTGAATTACTGCTGGTTAATTATTTTACTAAACTAATTTTAATAATTCACGATAATCAAAATAACTGGGGAATATCCTGATTCAGTTCTTAAGCCTCAAGAACTGAAATTTTTCAGAAACAGATAAAAAGAGCTCTTCGGAGCTCTTTTTTAATTTAATTGAGTGAGAGAACAGCAGATTAAAAAATCAGGTAAATAGTCAGTGGGAATTATTTGTTTTGAATTATCTTCTTAGAGGAAACAAAACCGCCAGCTTTTACTTTTTAAATATGCACTACGTTTACTATGCCTGACACACAAACCATAATTTAATTATTATTAGTTTACATATATCTCATTTGAGCAAAAAGTTAAATTAAGATTTGAAGATAAAGCTCCGCTATAAGTGAATTTAAACAATCCGATGTTTCCTGCAGCGAAAATATTATCTGCTAAATCCAAAGTTACTTCTGCATAGTTCTTGTCTGATTGCCAATAGTTTTCCGCCTCACAAATTTTTTTTATTTGATACGCATCAATAGTTGGTATTTATAAAAAATATTCGCAGTTTTAGGAGTAGAATTAAGAATCCGATATTCACTAAAACAAAAGGTAATCAAATGAAAAATCTCTTCACTACATTTTTCCTTGCAGCATTTTTATTGCTCTCTCAAACAGAAAGTCTCGGTCAAACTTCAGATGGGATTATTCATCCATATCTGCAGGTGATATTACTAAGTGCCTCGGATAACGAGATGATTAATGTTTATGCTACATTTAAAGAGCAATACTCCTTAAAAGAATTACAGCAGGAGACTGTATTCCTTTCTAAAAAAGAAAGACAGAAAGAAGTAGTGCGAATTCTTAAAAACTTTTCTAACCAGCATCAGCAAAATGTCCGCGGTTATCTTGAAAATGCCAAACAGCAAAGCTTGGTTAGTAAAATTGATGTTCTTTGGGCGGCAAACACAATTGTATTTTCAGCGGTACCCTCAGTGATTTATAATCTTGCTAAGAATTTTAATGAAATAGCTGAGATCAGATTTGATCCGATATATGATGGAAATCAGTTAATTGATCCAATTGATCAGCAGCAGGAATCGTCTTCTGATGATGTGCTTGCACTTCAGCCAGGATTAACTTTGATAAATGTGCCGGCTGTTTGGGCTGCTGGTGATAGCGGACAGGGTGTTCTTGTAGGAAATCTTGATGATGGCTGTGATTGGCGCCATCCTGACCTGGTTCATAATATCTGGAATAATTTAGGAGAGGATGCAAATGGTAACGGAGTTACTATAGTCTGGAATGGCTCTTCCTGGGTATTTGATCCCGGTGATCTAAATGGAATTGATGATGACGGTAATGGTTATATAGATGATGTAATCGGATGGGATTTTTGGAATAATGATAACAATGTGTATTACTCAAGCAGTTCACACGGTACATCAACATCCGGAATTGTATGTGGCGATGGTACAAATGGAACACAAACCGGTGTTGCACCACGGGCGAAAATTTTAGCTTTAAGACCAAATGGCGAATCTCAATACTGGTTAGCACAGCAATATGCAATTGATAAAGGAGTAGATGTTATTACAAGTTCATTAAGTTACAAATGGTATTTTAATCCTCAGCCAAATTATCCGATGTTCCGCCAAATGACTGATGTTGAATTGGCGGCTGGGGTTGTTCATACAAACTCTACAAGCAATGACGGAAATAATTTAGGCAGTGCTCCGATTCCATTTAATATTTCAGCTCCGGGAAACTCACCATCACCATGGATTCACCCTGATCAAACTTTAACAGGCGGATTAAGTTCAGTAATTGGAGTTGGAAATGTAAATGCATCAACAGATTTAATTGTCAGTAGTTCTCCTTATGGTCCGGCAACATGGGAAGAAATAAAAACAAACCATCCATCTTATCCTTATGTTATGCCTGTGGTATATCAGGACTATCCTTATGAAACCGTTTCAGGGTCAATTGGTTTGATAAAACCAGATATAAGCGCCCCTGGTAATGGTACTACTTCAACAGTTAACGGAACCGGATATGGATCTTTTAGCGGAACATCTGGCGCTACACCTCACGCCGGAGGTACAGCAGCTTTATTATTATCAGTAAATCCTAATTTAACTCCTGCCGATGTTAGTATGATTCTCCAAACAACATCAGTTGAAAAAGGAGCTTCCGGAAAAGATAATAGATATGGTGCCGGAAGAATAGATGCTTATGCTGCTTATCTGTTAGCTCTTTCAATGATCCCTGTAGAGCTAACATCATTCAGTGCTTCAGCAGATCAGAATTCTGTTATATTAAGCTGGTCAACTGCTACTGAAACCAATAACGCAGGTTTTTCAGTTGAAAGAAAAACTCCGGTGGATGAAAGATGGATTGAAATTGGGTTTGTACCCGGTTTTGGAACTACCACTGAAGTAAGAAATTACTCATATACAGATGTTAATCTATTAAGCGGTTTGTACAGTTATCGGTTAAAACAAATTGATTACGATGGGTCTGTAGAATATAGTAATGATGTTTTTGCAGAAATTGGACTACCTGAAACATTTTCACTTATGCAGAACTACCCGAATCCATTTAACCCGACTACAAATATCAAGTATGCAATAGTCAATAAGCAGTTTGTTACATTAAAAGTTTACGATGTTTTGGGAAATGAAGTTGTAACTTTGGTTAACGAATATAAACCTGCCGGAAATTATGAAATAAATTTTGACGCCTCCGAACTTTCAAGCGGAGTTTATTATTACCAACTTAAAACCGGTAGTTCAGAATTAAACTCAGGACAGAGTTTTATTGCAGCAAAGAAGATGTTACTTCTAAAATAAAAATCATTTGAATATCAAATGTTCAGTAAATGATTAATGTTTATAATAGTTGAACATTCTGAACTTAATGTTTGAAAGGCGGTCTTAGGACCGCTTTTTTTTTGAATCTTTCGTGATAAGAATCTCATCTAAAATACCGCAAATCCGGTTTAACTTGTTTAGTCAAATTTTACCATATAACTTTGAAACGCAAAAACGGAGAAATAAAATAAAAATGAATGGACTTAAAACAGTATTTCTAATGTCTGCAATGATGGCGCTTTTTCTGCTCGTTGGTTACGCAATTGGCGGAAAATCCGGTATGACAATTGCGTTTATATTTTCCTTAATAATGAATTTTGGTTCTTATTGGTTTTCGGATAAAATTGTGCTTGCAATGTATCGCGCACAACCAATTACAAGAGAGCAATCACCTAAGTTTTATGATATGATAGAGCAGCTTGCACAAAATGCAAATCTGCCTATGCCAAAGGTTTATATAATTAATGATCCTACGCCAAATGCTTTTGCTACCGGAAGAAACCCGAAAAATGCGGCTGTTGCTGCAACCACAGGAATCTTACAAGGATTAAACAATGATGAACTAGCCGGTGTTATGGCACACGAACTAGCGCATGTAAAACACAGAGATATTTTAATCAGCACAATTGCAGCAACATTGGTAGGAACAATATCATACATTGCACAGATGGCTGGCTGGGCTGCTATGTTCGGCAGAGATAATGACAGAGAAGGAAACGGAATTGGCGGATTGTTCCTGATAATTCTTTCACCAATTATTGCAATGCTTTTACAAATGGCAATTTCAAGATCCCGGGAATTTGCTGCTGATGCTGGCGGTGCTGAAATAAGCGGTAATCCTATGGCTCTTGCATCTGCTTTGCAAAAGATATCAAGAGGTAATGAAGTTCAGCATTTAAAAAATACTTCACCCTCTACTGCACATATGTTTATTATAAGTCCTTTGTTTGGCGGAATGAGTAAGTTATTTTCCACACATCCGCCTGTTGAACAAAGGATTGAGAAGCTGCAGGAAATAGCCGCAGGAAGAAGATAATCGTTAGCAGAAGATTGTAAGCTAAAAGTTGATGATGACAGCAGGCAACATATTCAACTTGATAAAGAAATTCTTTGTGTGGATATTTACATTAAGATGAAGTATAATTTTTTAAATATAAACGGAGTGATAAAAAAATCGCTCCGTTTTTTATTTTTTTTGATTCCTTTTTCTCTCTCTGCTCAATCTGAAAGTCCATCTAATATTGACGTGTTTTACACTCTTGTTGATTCTGCCGCAGATATGGTAATAATGGATCTGGCAGATGTTAAAACAGTTGATCTTGAGCTTAACTTTGGTACTGACTATTCGGTCTTTGCAAATCGGGTAAGAGGCAAATTATTTAAAAGCGGAATTCAGTTAGTCAGCGGGCAGAATGAAGGTAAAGGTTTTGTTAAAGTTAATCTTGTTCTGGATAATTCTTTTGTCGGATACTCCGAACCAGAAAAAGACGGAATTTTCGGAGACTTTTTTACTCAAAGAACTATTAAGCTTTCGGGCAATTACTTCATTTCAAAATATTCTGAAGTAAGAGATTTTGTATTTACAAATAATGATAAAATAAAAGTTGATGATATTGAAGAATTAGAAAACAGATCTTATCCATTTACCCGCGGAGATTTACCAACAGAACCTTTCTTTTCCACTTTTTGGGAACCAGTAGTAGCAATCGGTGCTGCTGCATTAACTGTTATTCTGTTTTTTACAGTAAGATCAAAGTAAACTTTATTACCTTTGAAGGCTTTTTTAATTTGGTTATAATTGCACATCAAAAACCAGTTTAATTTTTATGAAAAACATATTTGCTCTGATATTTTTTACCTTATTTCTATCCGCTTGTTCATCTTCGCTGGATACCACAAATTTTACTCCTGAAGAACGACTTGCTTATGCAATTAAACTTTATGAACAGGAAGATTATGAAGAAGCAGTTAAAGAATTTGATGCAATAATTTTGCAGTACCCAGGCAGCAGTATAGTTGATGATGCACAATATTATCTTGCTATGTCCAGATTTAAAAGGAAAGAATATATTCTTGCCGGTTATCAGTTCAGCAAGTTAATTAAAGGTATGCCTTCAAGCGAATATTTAGCTGATGCCCAATATATGCTTGCTGATTGCTATTATGAACTTTCACCGGATTTTTCTTTAGACCAGCGCTATACCAAAAAGGCAATTGAGGAATTTCAGGTATTCATAGATTTTTTTCCGCTTAACCCAAAAGTTGCTGAGGTTGAAAATAAGATAAAAGAGTTAAATGATAAATTGGCTAAAAAAGAATATGAAGCAGCACGTATTTATTACAAACTGGAGGATTATTTAGCAGCGCAAAAGTATTATGACAGTGTAATGGAAGTATATCACGACACACAATATGCACCATTAGCTTTGTACGATAAAATAAATCTGCTGCTTGAACGCAAGCGTGATAAAGAAGCATTAGCTGAGGCAGAAAAATTTTTGAGTAAATATCCTCAGCATAAAAATTATTCTGATGTCCAAAAGATAAAAACATCTTTAGAAAATAAACTGACTTTAAAACCTTAATGAACAAACCTAAAAAAATCAGTGATTCGCAGATAATAATGACCGAGCTTGTACTGCCCCATCATACAAATCAGCTTGGTAATCTGCTCGGCGGTCAGTTGATGCATTGGATAGATATTTGTGCTGCTTTAAGCGCCGCAAAGCATAATCAGAGGGTTTGTGTTACTGCATCGGTTGATAGAATAGATTTTCATCATCCGATAAAACTTGGCGAGGCAGTAACCCTTGTTGCATCTGTTAACAGGGTTTTCAAAACTTCAATGGAAGTTGGTGTTAAAGTGTTTGCACAGAATTTTAAGGAAAATAAAAAAGTTCATACCAATACGGCTTATCTTACTTTTGTTGGTGTTGGTGCTGATGGAAAGCCTGTTGAAGCAATTGATGGAATACCAGAAACAGAAGACGAAAAAAGAAGATATGATGAAGCTCTTCAGCGCAGAGAAAACCGGCTTAAGAGCAGAATACATTAAGTTTTTACTTGCTTGCTTCCTTTTATTATTTCCGGAAAATATTTTTTCTCAAATCCCTTTTAAAGGGTTTGGTAAGCTAAGCACTGTTAAAACAGATTCTGCTTTTACAAAATTATTCAGTTTTAATTTTAATAATGATGAATACTCGGATCTATTATTATTTTCTCCTTTTCATAAATCAATACAAGTAAGTAAAGGTTTATCTGGTGCGGAATTTTCCATCCCGATTAAAAAGCAGTCACCTGTCGAAATATCCAACATTGAACCTGTATTAAACAATTATAATCAAATTGAAAATTATGCAGTTACTTCCAGAAGACAGCGCAGCTTTTGTTTAATTAGTTTTAATTCAAACGGCTCAATTGCAGTTAAAGAAAAAATCAGTTTTGATACATATCCCGAAAATCTGAGTGTTTCGTTTAACAGATTTGAGAATGATTACGAATATCTTATTTCCGGAAATTCATTCCGTGGATTATCAATAATTAAAAAGAAAAACAAAAAACTCGAATCAGCTGAATTGTTTGCTGATAAGATTTTTCAGAATGCTAAATTTATTGACCTTAACTCGGATGGTGCTGATGATATTATAGCTGTTGATGCAATTAATAATCAGCTTCTTTTTATTTTCAGAAATTCAAAAGGCGAGTTTGAGAATCTGAGGCAGATTAGTTTTGATGATCAGATAGTCTCTTTAGCGGTTTTTGATATTAATTACGATCAGTTTAAAGATATAATTATATCAACATCATCTTCGATAGAAATTATATTCGGCGATTCTTTCTCTTCGTTTAACAAATCAGCAAAGATAAAAACATTGTATCAGGCTGATAAAATTGTAATAGGAGATTTTAACAGAGACGGCTTTTTTGATTTTAATTATCTTAACCGTGAAACAGGCATTGTTGCAACAATATTTGCAAATGATTTTACTAATTATAATTCAGACTTGATACATTTAAAAGATAAAGCAATTAAAGACCTGATCGCTTACTTCAGTAAGTTTATTTATGGTACCGCTGCTATCAGTGATAAAGGTGAAATCAGAATTTTGTCAAAGGTGAATTCCTTGTCTGAGTCACAAACATTGGCATTAGGAATAATGCCCGATAAAATAGTTGAATTTGATTATCAGGATAACGGAATTACAGATATTGCTTTTACAGATAATTTCAACTCAAGTTTAAATATTATTCTGAGAGATGCTTACGGTTTGCCGGAAAAGTTTTTTAGTATAAAGGTTAATAATAATTATGAGAATATTTTAGTTTTCTGTCAATCAAAAACAATCAAGTTATTTTATCTTTATAATAAAGGCGATAGAGCAATTGAATCTATTGAAGTTGATTGTGAAAAGTTATCCTCTCGCAGACGTATAATTTATTCTGATGGTCCGATTGAAGATATTGCTGTAAAACCTGATTTAACCAAAGAAGCAATTGTATATATTCTTTATTCGCAAAACGGATATCTTTATTTTCAGCAGTACTTAAGAGCGGATGAAAATTATAATTCCAGATCATCGGGCGTTTTAACTAAAAATTTTACTGATGCATTTTTCATTAGTCTTACTTACCCGACTATTGGTTACTTTACATTTGAAAGTGATAATGCAATACTTAACACTGTTGAAAACAGAAGAGAAAACCTGCACAGCAAAAAACACTTTCAGATAAGCAGAAATTTTAAATCGTTATATACTATTACCTCTTTTACTAATCTTACGGATGATAGAAGTTTTTATTCGGTAGTTTCATATAGTAATCAGCAAAAGATTTTTTTTAATAATAAAATAACTGATGAGATTTACCAATATACCTCGCCTTATGTGTATAGGATAACAGAGAAAAATCATTTATTTTTTGGAAAAAGTAACTCTTTATTTGTGTATGAAGAGGAAAAGTTGAAGTTAACTAAATTATCTTTCTCAGGTTCAGGCAGAGTAGATGATATTAAAGAAAAATTATCAGATATATATTTAAAAGATTTTCTAATTATGAGTTTTGATCAGCGTAAGGAATACATAATTTTTTCAAATAGCAGTAATGGCACAATAGGAATTAAAGAGCTGTTATAATGATTATTAAATATTCTCTTACGATAATTTTAATCATATCTTTTCAACTATCTGCACAGGAAATTTCCAAAAGCAGATTAGATTCACTTGTAAATTTATTTACTTATTTCAAGGGTGTTCAGCCATCGGAATATCTTAAAAAGCAGATTGAGGAAAATCCGTCCGTTGTTAAATGCGGTCTTGACTTGGTAAACAGCATCAAACAAAATTTTGATTTGCTTAACCCATCTCAGCAGAAGATAGTTGCACCATTATTACAAAGACCCCAAATGCATAAAAGTATAGTTACACCAAAAGGTTTTTTCAGAGTGCACTACGATACTGCCGGTGTAAATGCACCCGGATATGATCTGATGCAATTTATGCAGGCTCTTGATTCAACATATTCTTTTGAAGTTGAGCAATTAGGTTATGCTGCACCGCCTGCTGACGGAACAGAAGGAGGAGATAGCAAATATGATGTTTATATTCAAAATCTATCTGGTCTTTATGGTTACACACAATTTGAAAATAAGGTTTCTCAATCAAGCTGGATGTCATTTATGGTGCTTGATAACGATTACTCAGCAGGATATTATTCAAAAGGAATTAATGGGGCAAGAGTAACTGCTGCTCATGAATTTTATCATGCAATACAGGGCGGAAATTATGCGCCTTCTGAGTTAAATGCGCCTTTCAGAAATTCAGATGTTTTTTATTATGAAATGAGTTCTACTGCAATGGAAGAATTTGCTTTTGATTATGTCAACGATTACTACGCTTATATGAGTTCTTATTTTTTAAGACCCGAAAAATCAATGCCCAGTACTGACGGCTACAGTATTGCAATCTGGAATATTTTCCTTCAGAAAAATTTTGGATTTGAAATTCTTAAAAGACAATGGGACCTGATTCCGGGCAATGCCGCACTTAAGGCTATTGCGTTAAGTCTTGATGAGGCAGGAACTAATTTTGGAAATGAACTTAACCGTTTTGGGATTTGGAGTTATTTTACAAACACAAGAAATATTTATCCCGGTGAGTATTTTCAGGAAGCTGGTAATTATCCGCTGCTTATTCCAACTGCAGTAATGAATTTTATACCGCCTGCAAAGACTTATGAGATGTCGGTAAAAGCAGCAGCAAATTATTTTTTGCAGATTAATCTTCCTGATCAGGACGGAATTTTTAATACAATAATTACAAACTCTGATTATAATTCTGCAATTAATAATTCCAATCTGTTTTATGATTTTTCTTTTACTGTTTACAATGATACTGCTTCGGGGATGATTTCAATAAGTGATAACTATTCAATTTTGTTTGACAAAGTAAATCAGCAATTCTGGAACAATTCAGGTATATTAAATAATGTTGTTGTTTATGGGGATACCAGTTATTTAATACCTGATATTAATTTAGAAACCTTTGCATATCCAACTCCGATTAAAAGATCATCATTTAATAGTCTCAGAATTGTTTTTCAGGATAATGCCGAGATTAACAAAGAAGTAAGTGTAAACATTTATTCGGCTGGCTTGAGTCTTTATTATGAAGGAATTAAAAACATTGAATCTTCTTACTTAAAAGATAATAAACAATATTGTAGAATTCTTTTAACCGCTGATGAGATTGAGTTTCCCACAGGCGTTTATTTTTATGTTATTAAATCCGGTAAAACAGTTCATAAAGGTAAGATGGTAATCTTCAATGATTAATTACTCACTTGAAGCGCAGCAGTTAAATAAATCATTTGGAAGAAGACTTATCTTTAATGATTTAAATTTTAAATTCGATAAGCCCGGAGTATTTGGAATTTCCGGACCAAATGGTTCGGGTAAATCAACACTTGTTAAGATTATTGCGGGAATTATCAGCGCTTCTAAAGGTAAAGTAATTCATTTACTGAATGGAAAAGCATTAGCTGAAGAAAATCTGCATAATCATATTGGATTTGTTTCTCCTTATCTTGTTTTATACGAAGAGTTTTCAACTTTGGAAAACCTGAAAATATTTGCCGATGTTCGCGGAACAGAGTTTAATAAAGACAGGGTTGATTATTTACTAAATAAATTTCTGTTGTTTAAAAGAAAAGATGATCTGTTAAAAACATATTCATCCGGGATGAAGCAGAGAGTCAAATTTATTTTTGCATTGATGCATTTTCCGCAGTTACTGGTATTAGATGAACCTACTTCGAATCTTGATGAAGAAGGGAAAAGCTCAGTTTATGAAATCGTTAAAGAGGAAGCGAAAACCAATATTGTAATTATTGCATCTAATGAAAGAAATGATTTGGAATTATGCAATGAAATTGTATTACTTGAAAAGTATAAGAATTAAATTTTAATCCATATAATATTTATTAATAGCTGCTCTTTTGAAAAGGTTAGTTTTTTCAGTTTGGACATGTCAGAAACAGCATTTTAAAAGTGAACTAACATTTTGGAACTAATTTTTTTCAGGAGAAGCTTTGCCAGAGCAAACTAATATTTAAATGAACTCAAAATCTTACAGTTTATTTTTAAAAGATCTGAAATCTGAACTTAGAACACGCTATGCAATTAACGCTTTAGCTATGTTTATTATAGTTGCAATCAGTGTTATAATGTTTTCAGTAGGGCAGGAGAAGATCAGTCCGGGTTTAACAGGCGGGCTTTTCTGGGTTGTAATTTTCTTTACAGCAATGTCCGGTTTATCCAGAGCATTTGTGTCAGAAGAAGAAAGGGGAACAACATTAGCTCTTCAATTGGTAGCATCGCCGACAACGGTTTTTTCCGGTAAACTGATTTTTAATATTATTCTTGTTTTTGCCATGAACACTGTAATTGCAGTGCTATACTCTGCTTTGTTCAATGAATTTATTATAAGAAACTTTTTATTGTTCTTAACATCTTTTGTGTTCGGCAATATTGGGCTTGCAATTTCTTCTACTATTATTGCTGCGATAATTGCCAAAGCAGGTGCAAAAGGAACGCTTTATCCGGTGTTGTCTTTTCCAATTTTATTGCCTTTGATTTTAGCTTCTGTTCAATTAACATTGTTTGCCATTGATGGCATTTCCTTTGAAAGTGCTAAATTTGAATTAGCAATTGTTGTGAGTTATGATGTAATAATGCTCACAGCATCTTATATGTTATTTGATTTTATTTGGAAAGAATAAAGATTTTAATAAAAATTTAGTCAAAAATATTTATGATCTGGAAAATTTTTTTATTTCTGTTACTTGCTTTTGTCTCTGTAGCTGGAATTTCATTTCCCATTGTAGAGAATCCGACAAAGTGGTATGAGTTTCCGTTGATTCCGGGATTAGAAGAAAATGCAAAAATTATCTTCTTTCACGTTCCCACAGCTTGGTTAACAGTGATAGCTTTTTTAATGTCAACTTTGTATAGTTTTAAGTATTTACGCAAAAAAAATTTAGATGATGATTTAAAATCTTATGCATCCGCACAGCTTGGAATGATATTTTGTATTCTTGCTACAATAACAGGATCAGTTTGGGCTAAATTTGCATGGGGATCTTTCTGGAACTGGGACCCAAGAGAGACAAGTATTTTTGCATTATTACTTATCTATGGTGCCTGGTTTGCTTTAAGGTCGTCAATTGAATCTGAAGAAAAACGTGCTACGCTTTCTGCAGTTTACTCAATGATTGCATTTGTAACTGTACCGTTCTTTATTTTTATTATGCCAAGAATAATGACAGGGCTTCATCCCGGCTCAGCTGATGATTCAAATGCCGGTCCTGTAGTAAATTTTAAAATGAATGGAAATATGCTGCTGATTTTTTTCCTATCGCTGATTGGATTTACAATCTTGTATTTCTGGATGTGGCGTATCGGATATAAATCAATTTTGTTAAAAGATAAATTAGATAAAAAATTAATCAGAGGTTAGCTTTGGAAGAGTTTCTATCAAAAAATTCAATCTATATTGTAATGATTATTGTGCTTATTGTATGGACGGGAATATTCAGTTATATGATCAGCCTTGATAAAAGAATTAAAAAAGTTGAAAAAGAAATGTCAGGAGATAAAAATGAAAAGTAAATATATTTTTGGCGGAGTTATTATTGTTTTGTTTCTCAGTATAATGGCTTATCTGTTTACACAAAGCAATATAAAGTATGAGGATAACTTTGCAGTAGTTAAAACAACTGATAAAACAGTTAAGGCAACAGGCAGTTGGGTAAAAGCAAAAAATTATGAAATGAATCGTGAAAAAAATACATTTTCCTTTTATATGTCCGATGCAAACGGTAATGAAATGAAAGTGATATACGAAGGTGCTATGCCAAATAATTTTGAAACTGCTACCAGTGTTGTCGTAACTGGGTCTTACCGGAACGGTTATTTTCATGCAAAAGATATTTTAACAAAATGTCCAAGCAAATACGAACAGCAAGATGTTAAGTCTTCAAGTTTATGATTGCATAGAGCCTAACGATTACAAAATTGAAAAGTTTAAACCTTGGAGCCTTGAAATCCGGAAATAATCTGTTGTGATAAGTGAATGAATTTTTGATTAAGCCGATGATCTTGAAATTAAATTACTCAGGAATATCAATTAGCAAAAGCATTTCTTAAATATCAGGTCTCTTTATCAATTACAGAGTTAAAACAGTATTTAAATTTTGTTCAAAGATCGGTTTTTGAGGTCTCAAACATTTTAATTATTCACAGTCAAAAAAATATTAAGTGTAACTGAACTTAATAAACTTTTAATGCAGTTAAATTTAATATCATAAAAAATTACGAGTTATAGAAATTCATCAAAATAAGCGGTGTAGTCATTGTGCTTCAATTCTGCATTATGCACTATACCTGAAGTGAGGTTATATGATAGGAAGTATTTTTTTAAGTGCAGCGTTAGTATTCAGTGTTATTGCAATGGTAATGTATTTTCTCTCATTCAGAGGGTATAAAAACACATTAAACTTTGCCCGCTACAGTTATCATGGAATGGCAATTTTTGTGATAGCAGCGTCAGCTTTTTTATGGTATGCAATACTTACTCATCAATATCAGTACAAATATATTTTTAGTTACAGTAATAATTCACTTACAACCGGTTTGTTGTTCTCATCCTTTTGGGGAGGACAGGAAGGCAGCTTTATGCTGTGGCTTCTGCTTACTTCAATAATTGGAATTATACTTCAATCATATTCTTCCAAAAGAGGCGATCTTGAACCGAGAGTAATGGCTGTATTTACACTTGCAACGTCGTTTCTTTTAGTAATGGTTTCTCCATGGTTTAAAAATCCATTTGAGTATATCTGGATGACACCGATATTTATTGATGCAAAGAGTATTAATCCACAATATTTCAATCTGTCTTTTCTGCAGAATTATATCTTTACAGATCAGCAAAGCAATACAACATATATTCAGATGAGTAAAGAACTTTATGCTGCATTGTCGCAGGCTGGAGTTTCAGTTAATCAGTTTATTGCAGACGGAAAGGGTTTAAATCCGCAATTGCTTAATTACTGGATGCAGATTCATCCTCCTATGTTGTTTATAGGATTTGCTATGGCAACTGTTCCTTTTTCTTTTGCAATAGCCGCATTGATGAAAAATGAATACAGAGATTGGGTTAATCAGTCTTTACCATGGATGCTTGCCGGAGTAGCAATTCTTGGTTTAGGAATTATGATCGGCGGCTATTGGGCTTATGAAATGCTTGGATGGGGCGGTTACTGGGCTTGGGATCCTGTTGAAAATTCTAGTTTAATCCCCTGGTTAATTGGCGTTGCAGCTATTCATACAATGCTTGTACAGAAAAGAAGCTTGAAAAGTACTAATGGAGTTGGAAGATATGCTAAGACAAATCTTATACTTAGTATTTTAACTTACATTTTTGTTTTATACAGCACGTTTTTAACAAGAAGCGGAGTGCTTGGCGATGCTTCAGTGCATTCTTTTGTTGATCCCGGAAATCTTGTTTACTTTTTCTTAGTTATCTTTATTACAACATTTATCCTAATCGGGTTTGGAGGAATTGTTTACAGATGGAAATATCTTGAGGATAAAACTGTTTATGATGAAAGTCTTCTCTCAAGAGAGCTTTCATTGTTTACGGCTGCAATTGTTCTCGTTGCTTCAGCAATAATTGTTTTAGGAGGCACCTCTGCACCGCTTTTCGGTCAGTCGGTTGATACTTTCTTTTATGATGAACTGCATCTGCCTATCGCAATTATTATAGGATTGTTAAATGGTTTGTCGTTGTTATTAAAATGGAAAACAACTAATGCCAAAGCATTTCTTAAAGATTCAGCATTATCTGTCATTTTAAGTATTTTTATTACAGCGCTGATTGTGATCTTAGGCGGTGTAACAAATCCGATGATGATTTTGTTAAGCTTTTCGTCTGCATTTGCTTTGGTAGTAAATGCTGAAATTGCAATCAGAATTGTTAAAGGTAACTTAAAAAGTCTTGGTGCTTATGTTTCACATATCGGAATTGCATTGTTTATCCTTGGTGTTATTGGCTCAGGTGCATATAGTTCAACGGTTAATCTGGATTTGGTCAAGAATAAACCGGCAAGTGCATTTGGTTATCAGTTAACTTTTACCGGATATACTCCGATAGAAAATAATACAAAGTATGCTTTTAACATTTCGATGAAGAAAGATAATAATAGTTATCAGGTCGCCCCGGTAATGTACATTGCCGAATATAACAATAGTCTAATGCGAGAGCCGGCGATTTTAAATTTATTTTCAAAAGATGTTTATCTTGCCCCGTTAGGTTATGAAGAAGGAGGAGATGATCATTCGCATGGTGATGTTGTAAAATTAAAAAAAGGTGTTATAACAGAATATCAGAACATAAAAATCACTTTTAATAAATTTGATATTTTACCCGAGACAATGCAATTGATGCAGGAAGGCAAAGACTTTCAGATGGGTGCAATGCTTACACTGGAAGCAAATGGTAAAAAAGAAGAATTTGAACTGCTGAGAAAAAGTGTTAGCGGTCAGGCTGTATTTACAGAGTACTCTTCTGAAAATGCCGGTTTAAAGTTACAGTTAAATAATCTAACCGCTGAGATGATTGAGGTTTTAATCAATCCGATAAATGATACACAAGATCATTCAATGGAGAAACCAAAAGAAGAAGTATTATTTATTACTGCAAGTATTAAGCCTTATATCAGCCTTGTATGGATTGGAGTTGTGGTTATGGTACTTGGTTTCTTTATTGCCGTTGCAAGAAGACTGAAGGAGTCTTTACTGTAATCAAAATCTTAAATTGTTAAAGATTACTTGTTTAATTTTATAATGGATCATTGATTCGACCTTTTACATTTGGTTGACCGGCGATCCATTTTTCTTTTCCGGAATTGGTTATTGGTAAGTGATGAAACAATCATCGTGCGGATAATTAAACTAAAATTCCTCTTTGAAAGTATTATTGTTTCATCCAAAGCTCTTCGCTGATTATCAATGTGGTATTATGCTAAAAACCTTTCGTCAAAAATATTCCCTATACCCAGAATAAGATTTGGATCGAGAGATTTTTTTAATTCAGCCATTTTACGGATGTTAGTTTCACCATACATCATTAAGAGATAATCACGTTTGGTTTTACCAATTCCGTGCTCAGCAGAAATTGTTCCTCCCAGTCTAACTGCTTCTTCACAAATTTGTCTATATATTTTTTTTGCCTCATTAAATTCATCATCATCTTTTGGTAAAAAGTTTAAGTGAATATGAGAATTCCCAAAATGCCCATAAGCCACAAAATCAATTTTACTTTGCTTTGCCCAACCCTGCAGTGTTAAATAAAACTCACTGAAAACTTTATCTGGAACAGCTACATCAGTTCCAAGCTTTCTGAAATTGTTGCGTGCTATATAATCATTAACCTTCCAGGAAATAGCATGACGAAAATCTTTTATCTTTTCTTTATCAGCATCACTAAAGGCAAACCAGGCTGTCTCTTCATTTACATTATTAGTTTGCATCAGAAAATTCCATGCTTCAAGTATAGATTCAAAATCATCTGAAGTTGATTCCTGCTCAAACCATATTGCTGCTTTTGCCTTATCCGGAATTGCAGAAAAATCTTTTGACAAGAATCTAAGAGCGCGTTCATCAAAAAACTCAAGTGCAAGTGCATTCACATTATTGTTTATGCTGCTTTTTTTATTCTGGTATGAAATATCTCTGGCTTCTTCAAGAAACTTTAAAGCATTCCTTTCATCCTCAAAAAACAAAACGCAGGAAATTGTATCTTCAGGCTGCGGAAGCAATTTAAGCTTAATTTTAGTAATTATACCCAGCGTACCTTCAGACCCGATAAACAAATCAATTGCATCCATATCTTTTTGTACAAAGTAGCCTGAAGCATTTTTAACTTTTGGGAAAGTATAATCGGGGATATTTAAATTAATATTTTTACCCGCTTGTGTTGATAAAGTAAGCTTGTAACCATTGGCTTTTTGCTTTCCTCTTTCAAGATCAATCACTTCGCCATCAGGAAGAACGATCTGCAGCCCAATAACATAATTGCGTGTCGGTCCGTACTTAAATGTTTTTGCACCGGAAGCATTGGTTGCTACCGTTCCGCCTATATAACAATTTGTTTCGGTCGGATCCGGCGGATAAAATAGTTTGTGCTGTTTTAATTCCTTTTGAAAATCTGACAGCAAAACAGCAGGTTCAACTAAAGCATAAAATTGCTTTTGATTAATCTCAATTATTTTGTTCAGCCTATCGGTAGCAATTACAATTCCGTTTTGCGGGATACAAGCTCCTGTCAGACCGGTTCTGTTTCCTGCTGTTGTAACAGTAAATTTATTTTTGTTAGCCTCTTTAATTATCCAGACAATTTCATCAGAATTTTCAGGAAAGTAAACTGCCTCGCAATTGCCTTTAAAGTTTGAGGCATCAACCAAATAATTTTCAAATTCATCCGGATTTGTTTTAATAATCATTTAACTCTGAATCTTTCTAAGCATCAACAAATATTCTTTTTGAGTTTTTAGATCAGGTATATCTGTTTTTCTGGAGATCTTATTTTCTATATTCATTAATTTTAACAGTTCATCAATTGCATCAAACATATTAATGTTTGGGTAAATAATATCTCGAAGGTAATGTATCAGTTTTAATGTCCTGAATGCGTCGAACCAGTAATGCTTCTGCTTATCAATTTCCGAGGCATTTTTATTATTTAATAAAACTCTATGAATAAATTTTTCAAAGCCCTGCTCATTAAGAAACAGATGCAATGCAGGATGAATATTCCTTGAAATTTTTATTAAGCTCTGCTGGTCAAGCAGTGACTGATCAAAATAAATATCCAGCCAGTTTTTAAGTATGACAAATGATTTAGGATCATAGAGCTGATACTCATTTCTTTTATTGGATAAATATCTTTCAATACTTCGTCCGGTTCCAAACGGCACTCTCCACGAAGCACGCTTTGAAGGATGAACAAATGTTGTTTTGATCTCACCAATCGGATAAATCTTTGCAAGCTTTTCTAAAAAGTAAAAATCTTCAGCAGCTTTATATTTATTCATTCCCTCAACCTTAACATAAGCTTCCGGTGTACAGATCATTGTTGAACCAATTGTATGGAATGAGTATTCGGATTTTGCAAAACTCAAACCAATAACATAATAACGCAGAAAAATTTCATAGCAGATAATTGCTTTTGTTTCACTATCATTTCCGGAAATGTTATGAGCAAAATTAACAGCTGCAGCTTCGTAATTGTTTCGGTTAAAGTCATCAGCGATCTCAATCAGAAAATTTGAATCAACAGTGCAGTCGGCATCTGTGCATATCATAATGTTCTTATTTAATGATAAATAATCGAACTTTGTCAGTGCAAGGTCCATCCCGATTTTTCGTGCTAATCCCACGCCAGCATTTTTATCATCCATTTCTTTTCCGGGGCTGCAGGCATCAATAAAGGACAGATTCAGTTTTGTTTTAAGTTTTCTCAAAAATTTAAGAGTCTTTTTATTATCCTCTTTAACTTCGTTGGATGAGGAAACAGCATTGTTCACCACTATTAATAGCAGTGTGCTATGTAATTGCAGCTTATCATTTTTTTCAAGCGATTTGATCAATGCAGGAAGATTGTCAGATTCAGCTATTGATGGAACAACAATTATCTTTTGAAAAAATTTTTGATGATCCATCTCAATACTCCAAATATTGGATGATCTTTTATCTAAGTATGCAGTAATTTTTTCTGGAATCAGCATTGTTGTACTATCTGATATTTTAAATAAATAATATTGATTGCTTTACCCGGATAAAAGGGAGCTGCAATGGTTTAAAAATATTTTTCAATCAACTCTTTAGCTTTGTTAAAATCAGAGCCGTCAATCCAATTAATCACAACTCCTTCTTTCTCCATTTTTCTGAACCAGGTCATTTGTCGTTTTGCAAATGAATGGATTGCTGAGTTTAGCTTTTGAAACATATCGTTTCGGCTTAATTCGCCTTTAAGATATTGAGCGATAAATTTATACTCCAATCCAAAGAAAATCATTTTATCATAACTAACGCCGGAATTTAAAAGTAATTTAACTTCATCAATCATCCCTTCATTATCCAGTCTTTTCTTAAGTCTTGAAGTAATCCTGGTTTTTATCTCTTCACGCGAAAATTTAATTCCAATATTATATGAATTTATCTCTGCTCCTTTAATTTCATCCTGTAGAGCTTTACTTACAGCAATTGCCTTTAAAATTCTATTCCTATCATTTAGGTCAGTAGTGTTGTGCAGGGAAGGATTAAGTTTTTTAAGAATATCTCTTAATTGCTCATCATTCAGTAAAGAATACTCCAGCCGGGTCTTTTCAAAATCTGCTTTTTTAAGATTATAATTCTGGAGTACCGAACTTAGGTACATTCCGGTTCCGCCAACAAGAAAAGGAAGCCTGTTTTTAGCAGAGATTTTTTCAAAAGCAACTAAAAAAAACTGCTTGAATTTATAAAGATCAAATTCATCACTTGGTTCGATAATATCAATAAGATGATACGGAATTTGTTTCCCTCTGAAATTGTATTCAGATAAATCTTTTCCTGTTCCTACATCCATTCCACGGTAAACCTGGCGTGAATCGGCTGAGATTATTTCACCGTTAAAGTAATCAGCAAGCTGAACTGCAAGCTTTGTCTTTCCGGCTGCTGTTGTACCAAGAATAGTAACAAGATTAAATTTCATTCCATAAAATTACTACGAAGAAACCGGAATTGAAATCTGATAAAGTAATCCCGGATTATTGAATTGTAATTTTATATTTGCGTTCATTGCTTCGATAATGAATTTCGAAATTGCGAGGCTTAGTCCGATATTTTCTCCGCTATCATTGAACAAATTCGGATTGAACAAATTATCAACATCCGATTCTTTTACTGTCTTGTTTTCATCTTTGATAATCAGATTAAGTGTATTATCATTTAGCTCCGAGCTAAAATAGATATTACTTCCGCTTTTCATTACATCACAGGCAAACTTTGAAATGTAAAAACAAGCGACATAAAATTTTCTAGTATCAATTTTAATTCTTGCGTCCATACCAAGCTTTTTGAAAAGCTTTACATTTCTTGATTCAACATATTCGGATAAAACTGACAAAGATTGCTCCATAAATTCATTAAAGTTAACTGCTTCCATTTTTACTTTTGTATTCTTCTCAGCATAATCAAGCGTTCCCTGAATCAGGTCTATTACTTTATTGGCTTGCGCTGATAATAATGATATTACTTTCTTAATCTCATCAGCCAAATCAAAGCGGGAAAGTATGGATGAATAATGCCTGACTGTCAGCAGCGGTGCTTTAACATCGTTTAATAAAAATTTTGCAAACTGCGAGATATCTGTTGACATCGCTGTTCTGATTAAAGCTTTTTGAACAGGCATTTGATCAGGTCTAAACAGACCAGCTAATTTTGAAGCATAATCTTTTAAATCACTCTCTTCATTTTTTGTAAACATTGTTTCGTTATTACCAAACTGAGCGATTGCAAGCAGCTCATTCTTATCATCAACAAAAGGAACAAATATTAAAGTATTACCTGAAAAATCATTTGGCAGATCAGTTTCGGGATCATAATTAACATCATTTTTGAATGATACTGCATATCTTATTTTCTTATCTTTTGCTACTGCACCGGTTATACCGCTCTTTAGCGATTTTCTTCCTTTGTAAATTGATTCATTAGTCTGATATAATTCTTCCAGATAATTTTTATCCGAAGAAACCACATATACAGCGCCAACCAATGAATTAGTTTTCTGCAGCAGAAATTCAACGATATTCTTAGCATTTAATTGAAGATCACCTGTGTTTGGAAGCAAGGTGTTTTGTTGTTCTGTTGATTCAGTATGCCTTCTGCCAGATGGAGTAATAACCTCATCAACTTCAATTTTTTCATTATCGTGAAAAGATGTCTTCTTTGCAGGAGACGAGATATCAAGATTTGTTTCAGTTATAACCCAGTTACCAAGATCATTTGTATTATCTAATAACTGACTTTTTAAAGATTGATTATCGCTTTTAAGATACTTCTCTTGAATTATATCATCAAGGTCAGGTTCCCTGTGATAATGAGATACCTTAATGTTGTCAATATCTACTACTGTTTTTCTATCGGGTTCAAAATCTTTGAATTGATTCAAATCAAACTTCTGAGGCTCAGCAGAAATAACAGGTGCAGTTTTTTCTGGAGATATAAGCGGGATGCTGAATTCCGCTGCTGGTTTTTCAGTAACTGTTTCAGTTTCTGTATTTAATCTTGATTGCAGATTTGCTGACGACTCTAAATTATTTCTTAAAACATCAGCATCAAGTTTATAAAGTATGCAATTGCTGTTAGCAAGAGCAGAAGAATTTCTTTCTGTTCCGGAAATTATTTCCTGTTCTCCTACAAACTCTTTAGCTCTTTTAAAAAGCAGTCGCTTTAAGGTTGTTAATTTAAGTTTGACCTCACCTTCAAGAATCAGATAAACAAAATCAGCCGGCTGCCCTGAAGAATAGACCAGATCACCTTCTTTAAGCTCAACAATTCTTTTGCTGTCAAACGAGAAGTTAATTGAATTAAGATCAATTCCTCTGAAAAGATCATTTTCTTTAATTGCTTCTAAGTATTTATTTGAACTCATAATTCCTACCTGAAAAATATTTTTTGTTAAATTAGAGCAAATACTGTGCAACAAAAAAACGGCTCAAAAAGCTTAAAATTTTGAATATTTAGCAATAAAAGAATTATTTGCTATTTTTGTTTACAATAAGAATCCACTTTTTACATAGAGCATCTTACGGATGGAAGAAAGAAAACTGATAGAACTGGCAAAGTCTGGCAACAGACAGGCGCTTGCAAGTTTGGTAAAAAATAACGAACAGACTGTATATAATTTTTCGTTTAAGATATGCAGGGATAAAGATAAAGCTGAGCATATAATGCAGGAAACGTTTTATAGTATGATTAAAAGTCTTCATCAGTTTGATGGAAATTCAAAACTTTCTACCTGGCTTTACAGAATTGTCTCAAATCATTGTCTTATGCTTGCAAGAAAAGATAAGAGCAGGTCGTTTGTTTCAATTGATAACGACGATGAACTTTATGAAGACCGTTACACAGCGGATTGGTCAACAATTCCAAATCAGAATATTGAAAATGCTGAGCTGAAAGAAAATCTTGATGAAGCAATCAATAAACTTAGTCCGGAGTACCGGATTGTTTTTTTGCTTCGTGATGTTGAAGGAATATCAACTGAAGAAACCGCAAGACTAACTGAGTTATCTGTTCCGGCGGTAAAATCCAGGTTACATAGAGCAAGAGCGTTTTTGAGAAAAGAATTAAATAAGGCGTTTAGTCGATGAGTGAACAAAATCCAAATTGTAAAGATGTAATGCAGCATATATGCGAAAGCCTTGGCGAAGATCTTGAATCTGATAAATGTGCTGCAATCAAACATCACCTTGATAATTGTACCGATTGTCAGAAATATTTTAACACTGTCGGATTGACAATTGATTACTATAAAAAGTATAATGTGCAGATAACAGATGATATCCACAAACGACTTATGAGTTTTTTAGATTTAAGCGATTGCGATAAATAAAAATAATAGGATAAACACTATGCCCATATTTGAATATAAATGTAAAAACTGTAATTCTAAATTTGAAGTATTTCATAAATCTTTATCAAACCCGGAAGATACGGTTTGTCCAAAATGTAATTCAAAAGAAAACCAGAAGATATTTTCAGCATTTAGCTCAGTTGGTTTTTCAACATCTTCATCAGGATGCGAAACTGGTAATTGCGGAGTAGAGCCATCATACGGCGGTTGTTCTTCAGGATTTTGCGGGTTAAATTAAAACGGATAGTAATGATAAAATATTTTATTAACATTTTAGGTTTTCTTTTGATAATAAACTTTATGAATTTCTCTCAACAGAAATCTAATAATTCGCTGACAATGTCTGAGTTTAAAGAGAAACTTAAATCAGACAGCAGTATTGTTGTTCTTGATGTAAGAACTCCTGAAGAATTTACCGGACCGCTTGGCAATGTTAAATCTTCAATCAATATTCCATTACAAGTTCTTAATCAAAGGACAAATGAACTTGAAAAATTCAAAGATAAAGAAATTCTGGTAATCTGCCGGACACAGAATAGATCTGCTGCAGCAGTTGATTATCTGAGAAGAGCAGGATACAATGCAAAGTATATTTTAGGCGGTATGGCTGAGTTTAGTAAACACTAACCTTTTAACAGCATTTCTAATTGTGTTTAGTAAAGCCTTCATTTAAAAAATGTTAATCCATTTTCAATTGCTTTCTCTTTAATTATTAAACAATAAAATGAGTTTACTTAATAAAATTAGGCAATCTGATACATATCAGAATATGATATTTTATGAAGGGACTGGTTTGATAAAATTGAACATTTCTTTTATTAAATTACGACAAGATTTTTGTAAGTTTTGATTAATGTAAGGTTTTATGAAGAGTAAAGATAGTGTTTGATACTCTTTCCATTATGGATTCAATAACGATTTAAAATTTACCTCCCGGAGGAATATTATGAGATTTATTTTACAGTTTTTTACTGTGTTTATTGTTTTTCTTTTTTCTACACAAATCACTTTTGGGCAAAGCGGAAAAATAGCCGGGAAAGTAACCGATGCAAGTACTGGTGAAGCACTTCCTTTTGTTAACGTGATGGTGGAAGGCACAACTCAAGGTGCTGCCTCTGATTTAGACGGAAATTATTTTATTATAAATCTGCCGCCCGGTACATATTCGGTAAAGGCATCTGCAATAGGTTATAATTCAATAACTGCACAAGGTATAAAAGTGGCAAGCGGATTTACCGCAACACAGGATTTTGCTCTTCAATCAACTGCACTTGAGCTTAATGAAGAAGTAGTAGTAATTGCAACCAAACCATTAATTCGGAAAGACGTTACTGCAACAACCTCTGTTGTTGGCGAAGATATGATTTCTCAGCTTCCTGTAACAGAAATAACAGATTTGCTTTCGCTGCAGGCAGGTATTGTGTCATCCGGAAGTGATCTTCATGTTAGAGGCGGCAGATCCGGGCAGGTTGCTTATCAGGTTGACGGCGTCCCTCTTACAGATGCCTATGACGGCAGTTCAGTTATTAATGTTAATGCAAATGCAGTGCAGGAATTACAGGTAATTAGCGGTGCATTTAATGCAGAATACGGGCAGGCAATGTCAGGAATCATCAATATTGTTACCAAAGACGGAAGTAATAGTTTTAACGGTAACTTTCAAACTTATACAGGTGATTATTTTTCAAACAGAGATGATAAATTCTGGAATATTAAAAATATAAATCCGGTCGCAATAAGAAATTTTGAAGGAAGCCTGAGCGGACCGATTTTGAAGGATCAGCTTTTCTTTTATATAAATGGGAGATATTATTATAACACCGGCTACTTATATGGAAAAAGACTTTTCCTTGTTACTGACAGAGCTTCCGAAGTATCCGGAAGCGGCGGATCCGATTTTAACATCACAAAAAATGGTGATGATTCATATATATCTATGAATCCAAATGAAAAAATTTATGGTCAGGGCAAACTAACCTATAGATTTTTGCCAAGGGTAAAACTTAATTACAATTATGTTCTTGATAGGGAAGAATATCAGGATTATAATCATTCGAGAAGATTAACCCCTGATAATAATCTGCAAAGATTTAGAAAAGGATATTCAAATATATTTTCAATCAATCACGCAATATCAAACTCATCTTTTTATAATCTTAATTTTTCTTATTTCTATAAAGAGTATAAGCACTTTTTATTTGAAGACATTTATATTAATTCTGATACTTTCGCAACTAAGTATGTTAACAACACAGCACTCCAAACTCCGCCCTATAGTTTTGATGTTGGCGGAACTGATTACAGCAGATTTAAAAGAAGTACCGGCACATTTTCAGCAAAGTTAGATTGGACTACACAATTTTCTCAGGAAATCAATTTGCAGTTTGGCGGCGAGTTCAAAAGACACAGCATTTATTTTAAAGATATTACATTATACCCAACAACAATAAATGGAATTAATACTGTAGGTATTGCCCCTATTACTTCGCCATTAAATAATGAATATTTACATAATCCTGTTGAAGGAGCCTTCTATGTCCAATCGAAGTTTGAAGCATTTGATCTGATTTTTAATATTGGTGCAAGATTGGATATTTTTAATCCTGATGGTGTTGTGCTAAGTGATCCGACTGATCCGAACATTGCTAATCCGTTGAAACCTTCAAATCAGTTTAATGATTTGAACGGAAACGGTGTTTATGATCCCAGCGAAGGAGAAACTATGAAAACAATTGCCGACCGTGAAAAATACTGGTACAAAGATGCTGACGTAAAATTTCAGGTTAGTCCTCGTGTTGGACTTGCATTTCCTATTACTGAAAAAGGAGTAATTCATTTCTCTTATGGTCATTTCTTCCAGCTGCCATCTTATGAGTATTTATATACCAATCCTGAATTTGAGCTTGGTGTCGGTTCGGGTAATCAGGGATTGTTTGGTAATGCAGACCTAAGACCGCAGAAAACTGTAAAAGGTGAAATCGGTGTACAGCAGCAAATAGGTGATGATATTGCTGTTGATGTTACTGTATTCTTTGAAGATTTCAGAGATCTTACAGGTACACAAAGTGATGAAATATTAGTATTTGGCGGAGCTTCAAGTTACAGCAGATATGCAAACTCTGATTTTGGATTCTCAAAGGGATTTATAGTAAGCCTGGAAAAAAGATTTTCGGGCGGTTTAGCAGCAAGTATTGATTACACTTATTCTGTAACAAAAGGTAATGCATCAAATCCGGCAGACGCAAGAAATGCATTACTTGGCGGTGCTTTACCCGAAACATTTATTGCCCCGCTTAATTGGGATCAGGCTCATACTTTAAATGTTTCTATTGCTTATTCGGTTGAAAGGGATTACGGTTTTTCTTTGATTGGTAATTTTTATACAGGTCAGCCCTATACCCCGGAGGTTAATAAAAATACTAACGTAACACAAAATGCTTTCCCGAGGAACAGCGAAATAAAACCAAGTATTTTAAATCTTGATTTAAGAGTGTATAAAGATTTTATAATCGGCAGTACCACATTATCACTATTCCTGAAAGTTTATAACCTTTTAGATATGGATAATCCC